>TARA_R110000737_G_scaffold82499_3_pt1 | contig 63385 bp, 49 predicted proteins | sample TARA_R110000737 | Tara Oceans TARA_R110000737 (sample SAMEA4398027) | marine metagenome | biome: Polar Biome; feature: [SRF] surface water layer (ENVO:00010504); material: water (ENVO:00002006), including particulate matter (ENVO:01000060) such as... | depth 5 m | reverse complement strand
ATCTTCATAAAAGTAGTCTAGCATAGTGCTTATCTACTACAGCCCCTAAATAACTTTAACAACTTCGAAATCAGCTAAATTGGTGCTGCTCAGTCGGGAAGCTACCTTCACGTACTGACTGCTGATAGAGCGCAAAAGCACCTTCGATACTGTGTGCGCTATTACGCTCATCAGTTAAAAAGTCATGGACAAAACGTGGCACTCGGCCATGCGCCATACCTAGCATGTCATGCATAACCAATACCTGACCATCAGTATCGGCTCCAGCACCAATACCAATGACTGGCACGGCAACAGCTTCAGTAACGGCTTTTGCAAGCGCAGCTGGAACACATTCTAATACTAGCAGTGCAGCGCCAGCGGCTACAACTGCCTTGGCATCAGCAAGCAGTTTATCAGCCGCTTCATCACCGCGACCTTGAATTTTATAGCCACCAAACACGTTGACTGATTGCGGAGTCAAACCAAGATGCACACAAGTTGGTGTACCTGCTTGCGCCAAGGTCGTTACCAACTCACACAGCTCGCTACCACCTTCGATTTTTATGACATGCGCCCCTGCTTGCATTAGCGTGCGACTGTTAGTGACGGCTTCCGGCAATGTCACATAACTCATAAACGGCAGATCAGCCAATATCAACGCGTGCTTGTTACTACGGGCAATATTGGCAGTGTGATAAGCCATATCATTGACTGTTACAGGTAGTGTCGAGTCATGGCCTTGTACAACCATGCCCAAGCTATCCCCAATTAAAATCGTATCAATTTCGGCTTTTTCCATTATTCGTGCAAACATCGAGTCATAACAGGTCAAGCACGTGAACTTGGTACCGTCTTTTTTAAACTTATTTAGAGTAGATAATGTTGTCATATGACCCTCAATTAATCTGCAATGCCTTTGATTATCAATACTAGTACTATTCTAGCTATGATCGAGAAGTCTTAGACCAATATCCCAATCACCTATTACTTAGCATTAGTTATTTATAATCAATCGCTTGATAGTAATGTTAAACCTGTCCAATCACGACTTTGTGAATAGTCACTTATCGACTTACCGGCGATGATTAAATTTGGTGCCAATTCTCGCAGTGGTATTAAGACAAAATTACGCTCACTTAAGCCAGCATGCGGTACTGTCAGTGTCGGATCAGTAATCTGTTTCTCGCCGTATAGCAAAATATCAACGTCCAGACTACGTTCACCCCAACGGCGCAAACGTGCCCGCTTGGCCATACTCTCTAACTGCTGACAAAAAGCAAGCAGCTCGTAAGGGGCAAACGTTGTCTCAAAACCAGCCACTGCATTGACAAAATCTGGCTGGTCTTGTGGCCCCATCGGTGCTGAAGCATAAAAAGAAGAGACACTTACTTCGCGTACTTGCTCATGTGCTCGCATTACTGCAAGCGCCTGGTGCAAATGATCGGCAGGCGAACCCAGCTCATTAGCGAGGTTGCTACCCAAGCCCACATAACAGGTAACCCAGTTACTATTATCTGTACTGTTATCCATATTATGCGCTTTCAGTACTAGGCTGACGGCGGCGGCGCTTCGACGGTACAGGGCCTTTGTTATCAGTGACTTTCACAGCAGGCATCTGAGCATTCGTATCTTGCTTCGCTCTAGCAGCCTTTGCAGTAGTTGCTTTCACCGATTTCCTGGCTCTCGTAGGTGCAGCGGTTTTTGTCGCGCCTTTGCTATCTACTGCCTTGACACCTACTTCCTTTACACTTTTAGTATCGCTTTTATCAGTTGATTCAACTGCAGGTTTAGGCGCTTTTTTCGCATACTTCGCTGCTGGCTGTGCTTTGTCATTACTGACCTTCACATCGCTATTACCTTGTACTTCGATATTGCTCGCACTATCTACAGTAGGTTGACGACGTCGACGCTTATGCGGGATCGGTTCGTTATTCATACTGACTAGCGCAGGTAATCTTGCAATCGAGCGAGTTGGTCTAGCTGATGCCTGAGCTTCTGGCTGATCAGTATTAGACGGCTGAACATTATTTGAGCGTTCAGACTTAACCGCTTGCTTTGGTGCATCTTGATTGGTTGATGCTGGCTTTCGCACAGGTGCTTTACTACGTTTCGACGTATCATCAGCTGACAGTTGTTTCTGTAAAGGTGGCACAACATTCTCGTGCTCTATAACAAATAACGGCTTAGGCTTTACCTGTTGATTTGCCGATTGCTTGTTACTAGCAAGAGACAACTGCTGCAACTGAGCAAGCTCGTTATTGTCTTGCTCTATTTGCTGCACGCCGTGTCTTCCGCTGTCATTGCGACTAGCTTTAGATTGGCTGGCAGCACGGCGACGACGGGCTGGAATATTTGACGAATCATTTACCATTGTTTGATCATTTCTACCTTTTTCAGCACGGTCATCGGCTTTGTTTTGCTTTGTACTGTTCTGATTGGGTGCTGCATTATCAGTAGTCTGTGTTTTTGATTCTTGACGGTTACGTCCGCGACCACGTTGCCCTTTTTTATAAGCACCTCGGCGAATATTTTCGTCAAATTCATCAATCGCCTGCTGCTGCTCTTGTTCAGACAAGGTTTGATACGTCTGCCACCAGTCACCCATATCGTTGGTTGACTCTGATAGCGGATGCTCTGCATCGCCACATTGCTCACGCAATAACAAGAAGTCAAAGCCCGCACGGAAACGCGGATGCTCAGATAGCTGAACAATTTGTTTGCTACGCGGGGCTGCAAGTTTTGGCTGCAATATCCAGATATCACGGATAAATTGCTCAGCAAATTTCGGAATAGCGGTTTTGATACGCTGACGGTCGATAACTTTACCAGCAGCATGCATTTGCGCTTCGGCAAACGGCATATTGCGTTTCTTAGCTTTTGCCAATTGATGTAGGTAATTTTCCCACAGTAAGGCAGCATAGAAGAACGCAGGGTTGATACTCTTGCCCGCTGCAATACGCTTATCGGTATTGATAGCTACCTGATTGACTAAAGCACTTGGCTCAGACGGTGGATAGATAATGAGACTATCAATCGCACCCGATTCAAACAATAATGGCAATAGGGGTACTAGATAGCCACCGGTAAACATCTTTTGCGTTTCATCATAGAGACGATGCGGTGATATTTGCTCAAGCAGCGCCCAGTTCCCGTCATTGAATTGCGCGGACAACGCTTCATCAAATTCAAAACCTAACTTGGCTTTGAAACGTAAGGCACGGAGCAAGCGCACAGGATCTTCTTCGATACGTACTGGCGCATTGCCCAATAGACGAATGATTCTGTTATCAATATCATCAAGCGCGCCACAGAAATCATGAACGATGCCTTTGAGCGGTTGATAATAAAGCGCATTAATAGAGAAGTCGCGACGGGAGAAATCTTGTTGGATATCGCCCCAAACATTGTCGCGCAGAATCATACCGTCTTGATTGGTATTGGCATCACTGGTTGGTGGACCACGGAAAGTAGCAACTTCAATCAACTCGCGACCTGAATACACATGCGCTAACTGGAAGCGGCGACCGATAATGCGGCAGCGCTTACCAAAGACATCTTTAATCTCATGTGGCTTGGCATCAGTGACGGCATCAAAGTCTTTCGGGCGCAGACCTAATAAAGTATCGCGCACACCACCACCAACGATATACGCATCAAACCCAGCACGGGTCAATGTGGCAATCACTTCAGTAATGGAATTGGGTAATTCAGATTTGTTCAGTTCTAACTGCTTGGCGGCACGCTCGGCCATGCATCTACTCCTCGCCGGTATTCTTTAACTACCCCTGAATAACACAGCGTTTATCAGGCGGATGTACCCGCTAGTTTAACAAATTTTGGACCTACTGGGGGTGTTATGACATTTACTTACATGCTATTTTGTCAATATTGGGGTTAATTAATGCAAAACACCGTCATTAATCGCGCACGCTTAAACGTCTTTGGTTTTTCTCTACCGTTTTTGCACCGATACCTTTCACCCTTGCTAACTCGTCCACTGTCTTAAAATCACCAAACATGTCACGATATAAAATTATCGCCTGCGCTTTGCTGCTACCGATACCATCTAACGAAACCAGCTCGCCTTCGTTTGCTCGATTGATATTCACAATATATTGCTCACGTGCTTGAGTTTTGGCATTTTCTAGTGACAACAGGTACTCATAAGCGCTTTGAGGATTATCAAAACAGGGCGCAGCATTAGTATTATCAAGCATCAGAATAGCCAAAACACAACCTAAAATAGCAGTTTTGGCTAGGCTAGCAAACGAGTCTTTAGGATGAGCGTTCATGTTGTTTCGCCGCTTCCCATAATGCATCCATCTCTGTTATATCGCTGTCTTCTAACTGCTTGCTAGCGAGCTCCAGCTGCTCCTCAATATAACCAAAACGTGACTTAAACTTATGGACACAGGTTAAGGTTGCTGTCTCTGCATCCAAATTTAATTTGCGTGCGACATTGACCAGCGCAAACATACAATCACCCAGTTCCTTTTCAATATCAATAATATTGGCTTTGCTTATGTCATATCCAACAGCAGTTGTAGAACTATCTGTCAGCTCATGCTTTAGCTCAGCAATCTCTTCATCCAGTTTATCAAAAGCACCGCTAACACCTTCCCAATCAAAACCCAGTTTAGACGCTTGCTTTTGTACGTCTTGCGCTTGCATCAATGCACTACCCGCTTTGGTATTATCCAAACGGCGCTTTGGTTTACCACGTGCCTCGCGTGATTGCTGCTCCTCCGCTTTAATCTCATCCCAGCGTACTTTTACCGCTGCATCGTCTGTTAGAGTTTCGGCTTCAAACACATGAGGATGACGACGAATCAGCTTCTCTTGTAGAGTAGTAATGACGTCACTCATATCAAAGCGCCCTTGCTCAGCATACATCTGACAATGAAACACAACTTGCAGTAGCACATCGCCTAGCTCGCCTTTGATATCTTCATCATCATCGGTTTGTACCGCTTCGCCTAGCTCATAAGCTTCTTCGATGGCATAAGGAATCAGGCTATGATTGCTTTGCTTTTTATCCCATGGACAATCAACTCGCAGCCGTGCCATCAATGCTAAAAGATCATCAAGCTGGCCTGTGGCTTCTGGTGTTCCTTGTACTGGTACAGGCACTGTGATTTTATTGTCGAGAGTATTCATAAGGGAGGCTCTTATTTTTGCTTAATGTAATAATTGTGATTGATTCAATATACAAAGGGGATAAAGCTATCAAGTGCATCTGTATACATGCCATTTCACGCAAGGTTAACGTTTTCACTCTTTTGTAATAAGTTGACGATAGTGTAGCATTGGACACTTATTAGCTTATAATTGTGCCATCTACTCTATTATTTTACCATTGCTCACGCGCAAGGAATTTTTACCATTATGTCTACTTCTGCGACCATTAGCTATCAGCCAAAAACTGAATTCAATCCTATTACGATCAGCTCATTCAAAGCTTACGATATACGCGGTGAGCTTGGCGTTAATCTGGATGAAGAAATTGCTTACCGTATTGGACGGGCTTTTGCGCAGATTTTATATCAGCGCAATAGTACAGTAAGTGAGACTCATGACAATGATATGACAAATCTAAAACCTGCCATTGTCATCGGCAGCGACATTCGTCATTCTAGTGAACAGCTTAAACAAGCCACCATAGCAGGTATTATTGATGCTGGTATTGATGTGATTGATTTGGGCATGAGTGGTACCGAAGAAGTATATTTTGCTACCAGTCACTATCAGGCGTTGGGCGGTATTGAGGTTACTGCCAGTCACAACCCTATCAACTACAATGGCCTAAAACTGGTTAAAGAGCATTCAAAACCAATCAGTGCCGATGACGGTTTGGCAGAGATTCAGGCACTGGCAGAATCTGGGCAATTCACTACGGATAATCAATCAGGTAAATTGCAGTTATTGACGGATAAAAGCGCGTACATCGATCATGTTATGACTTTTATCGATACTGATAAACTAAAACCACTCAAACTGGTCGTTAATTCAGGCAATGGTAGTGCAGGTCCTGTGGTCAATTTATTAATAGATAAATTAGCACAAGCAGATGCACCGATTGAAGTTATTAAATTGCATCATACACCAGATGGTAGCTTTCCTAACGGCATCCCCAACCCAATGATTGAAGCCAATAGAGTGGCTACCCAGCAAGCCGTTTTGGAAAACAACGCGGATCTGGGCATCGCTTTTGATGGTGACTTTGATCGCTGCTTCCTATTCGATGAACATGGCGAATTTATTGATGGTAGCTATATCGTCGGCATGCTCGCTCAAGCTTTTTTAAACAAATACCCGAGTGAATCAATCGTCTATGATCCACGAGTAATTTATAATACCGAAGCAGTGATAGAGGAACATAACGGTAAAGCTGTCATTAGTAAATCTGGACACTCATTTATCAAGCAAGTCATGCGGGATTCAGGTGCTGTGTACGGTGGTGAAATGTCTGCCCATCACTATTTCCGAGACTTCTTCTATTGCGATAGTGGCATGATTCCATGGTTATTGACCATTGAGCTGTTGTCTATCACTGGTAAAACCTTATCAGAATTGGTCACAGGCTATATTGCCGCCTATCCTAGCTCAGGCGAACTAAACTTTCGTCTCACAACCCATGATGCAGCGGCTATTATCAGCGCTATCGAAGCCAAGTTCAGTAACGAGCAACCAGTTAAATCGACACTCGATGGTTTAAGTTTGAATTTTGGTGACTGGCGCTTCAATCTACGTGCCTCGAATACCGAGCCACTTATCAGATTGAATATCGAAAGTCGCGGCGATTCATCGTTACTGGCTGCTAAAACTCAAGAAATTCAGCAATGGCTAGCAACGCAAGGTGCCGTACCAGCATAAAGTGATTAACCCAGTAAAACAGTTCTGATTATAATTCAAAAAAAGGCTCGCTAATGAGTATTAGCGAGCCTTTTTCAATAAAAGAAAATTTTAAATAAATCTATTTAGATCGGCCTATACCCATATAGTCACCTACTAAGCTATTGATTTGCGAGCGTGTCAGGGCATTTTGCGCATCAAATACTGGCATGGCTTGTTGATTGATTTGGGCGATATCTAATTGATCTCGCGGTGACCAACTGATGATGAAAATAGCATGGGTATCGCAAAGTTGTTGATAGGGACTAGTAATCAGCTCAAGCAATGGTTGTTGTTGATAAAGCTCGGCGAGCTCGTGCTGTGCCTTGTCACTATAAATCAGTGTACGAATATTATAAGACCACAGTAATGCTAACAACGGATGGATAGCTGAACCAGCAGTACGTCCTGAGCCGGACTTATAACTACCGCCCCAAATCATCACGGTTTTATTATCAATAAACCCATCAAAATATTGCCAGAATTTACGGAATATCAGTTCTTTTTGATCTTCATTAATATGCACAATAGATTGTAATAAAGGCATATCTAAACTGTGTGTGTGGCTTGATTGTTGCAATTTAGCCAGCTCAGTGGGCAAAGTATTACCACCGAAGCCCCACCCTGCTTTTAGATAACTACTGCCTACCCGCTCATCCAGTCCCATGATACGACTGACTTGACTAATATCGACATTTTGACTATCAGCCAAACGTGACATTTCATTCATAAAGCTCACTCTGGTTGCTAGCATCGCCATGATACTACTGCGAGCAAACTCTATCGTTGCGATATCAGCATGATGGGTAGCGCGTGCATGCTGCATTAAAGGCTTCAACACATTCAAGTGCTGGCTACTACTTGCTGTCTTTTCACCCAGTAGCCATAACGAAGGGTTCAACATCGAGCTATACGCATCGCCATCTTGTAAGAATACAAATGGCACATAATAGACCCAAGCACGCTGTAGGCGCTGAGCCAATCCTGCTACATGGCCTAATTGCTCAATGCCGCTCATAATCACAGGTAGCGCTTGCTGATGGCTTTGGTTAAAAGCGGTAATCCAACTGTCTTCTGTCCACGACGGCTTAATACTGTCTAAAAACAACCAATAAAGCGTTACCCTACTTTGAGCATCAGTTTCGTTATGACCAGCTACTTCATAACCTTTTATTAGCATATCGGCACTAGCTGGTAAGGCTTTACTAATAATGACCTGCTGCTGCTCATACATTTGCCATAGCGCTTGCAGATGATGCTCAAAACCATACTGTTGTATCTGCTGCGTCAGTAGCGTCTTGTCTGCGTAAAGATGCACACACTGACCAAGACTTGCCAGCACTACTGCACTGGTAATCGCCTCTATACTGTGACCAATAAGCACACAAACTGTAGAGTCAGTTAATTGGTTTGGTTCAGATTTATTGTTATATTTATTCATATGGCTACCATCTAAAGCCGTTTCCATGAGCGTGCTTTCCTATATTATTGACACACCATTATCGCTAGGACAGCTGTTTGATACGCTGTAGTAATTGGTCAGTAGACGTATCGAATAGACATTGAGAATCTTTCTGCACGTGCTGCATAGCATGGTGTACGGAGTCTGCCATTTGCTTGCCCATCTCGACGCCCCATTGATCAAACGGATTGATATCCCAAATGCTGGCCATGACATAGACCTTATGCTCGTAGAGCGCTATCAATGCTCCTAAGCTATGCGGCGTCAGCTCATCAATCAATAATGTGGTTGACGGTTGATTCCCATGGTAGTACTTATATTTATCCGCATGAGATACTGTCTTTGGATCGACCAGATCTGTTACAGCAGCATTGCCAAATGCCAATACTCGACTTTGCGCTAGACAGTTGGCTAAAGATAATTCGTGCTGTTGTTGCAATGAGGAGTTTCGCGCCTCATCACCGTAGCGTCGCACGCAAGCGATAAAATCACAGGAAACCTGCTGCGTGCCTTGGTGTAGCAGCTGATAAAATGCATGCTGCGCATTTGAGCCGATTTCACCCCATAGAATCGGACACGTATCATAGTCAATATGATCCCCATTCCGAGTAACTGACTTACCATTACTCTCCATCTCTAGCTGAGTAAGATAGCTGGGTAAATATCCCAATCGACCGTCATAAGGCAATACGGTATGCGCGTTTACTTGTAAAAAAGTACTGTTCCAAACAGCTAGCAAGCCTAACAGTACGGGTAAATTGTCGGCAAAGTCAGCCTGTGCAAAATGCTCATCCATACTATGAGCACCGCTCAATAAAGCCTTAAAGCCATTCATACCGATACGAATAGCAATGGCAAGGCCAATCGCCGACCATAGAGAAAAGCGACCGCCGACCCACTTCCAAAGCTGCAACTGATGCTCAGGATGAATTCCCCAAGCACTCATTTTTTCACTATTGGCTGAGATGCCGATAAAGTGTCGACGCAATACACTATCTTCTGTGCCTGCGCGAAGTTTTGCCGTCGCAAGTAGCCAAGATAATGCCGTCTTAGCATTCGATAAAGTGTCAACCGTACCAAAGGATTTGGAAGAGATAATAAATAGTGTGGTCTCAGGATTTAAATGCTTGAGTAGATTATCAAGCTGAGTACCGTCCATATTGGAGACAAAATGCACCTCAATACTGGTATCTGCCCATTCATCAAGCGCTGTAGTTGCCATAAGCGGTCCTAAATCAGAGCCGCCAACCCCAATATTGACAACATCTGTAATTGCCTTGCCAGAAAACCCGCGCCACGTACCACTGCGCACGCGCTCTGATAGGCGTGCTACTTGTGCCAAACTATGATGTACATCAGCGACGATATTTTGTTCATCGACTTGTAATGTCGCTGTCTCTGGCAATCGTAATGCTGTGTGCAATGCAGCTCGCTGCTCGCTGGTATTTACCATCGCCCCTTGTAGTAACGAATCAATACGAGCATCCAGCTCACAACTATCGGCCAAACTCAGTAAATTAGACAATACTGTCTGATCGATACGCTGCTTACTAAAGTCCATATACAGCGCGCCAGCCTGCACGCTAAAATGCTTAGCGCGATTATCATCTTGCGCAAATAGCTGTGCAAGCGACCACGGGTGCTTTGCAAGCGTCTGTAGTTGCTGCCAGTATTTAGAATGTCGAGCACTGCTATATACCTTGTCGCCCATTATCTCATTCATCAGCTACTCATCATCTGCTAACTGCTGTTCGGCAAAATAGATAAACGCCTGCATATACGAACGCATGTCACCGGCATCATAGCTAGCACCGCGCATCGTTGTCACATTCACACCATATTCATTAATGAGTGCATCAATAGCATCAGTCAGTTGAATCTCCCCACCGACCGAGGCTGTCGTATTGGCTAAATAATCAAATATTTTATTGCTAAATACATAGCGCCCTACCACAGCCAGATTTGAAGGAGCGTCGGCTAAATTCGGCTTTTCTACAAAACCAGCTACTTTAAAGCTGACATTGGTATCGGTTTTATCACCGATACCACTCGACTTATTAAACTCTTCATTGAGTTGAGCAATACCATATTTATGTACATCTTCATCTGCTACTTTATCAACCAATATTTGTGAATGACTATCTGTAGCAAAGGCATCCAACATAAAGGCCAAATTGTCAGCTGACATGTCAGTGGTAAATGGATCAAGAACGACATCGGGGAGTAATACCGCAAAGTCATGCTCGCCAATGATAGGGCGCGCTGCCAATACTGCATGTCCCAAACCTAACGCCTTGCCTTGACGTATCATTGACACTGTCACATCTTCTGGCAACCAATTCAAGCTATCAGCCAGCTCATCTTTACCTTTATGACGCAATTGATTGTCGAGCTCAGCATTGATATCGAAGTAGTTTTCAATCGCGCTCTTTTGCGCATGACCAACCAAGACAATATGCTTGATACCCGCAGCGATGGCCTCTTCGACCACGTAATGGATAGCAGGACGGTTGCCAAGAGGTAGTAGCTCTTTTGGTACAGACTTAGATAATGGCAACATACGAGTGCCAAAACCTGCAACAGGAATAACGGCGTGAGTGATTTTTTTCATATAAATAAGACTATTTCAAAAGTTAAGTAAGAATAAGGTAGTAGATAAACGATGATAGCTTAACAAGTATCAAGATACATTGTATCCATTCGGGTTCATGCTCTGCCAATGCCATGTATCTCGACACATATCAGCAATCGATAATTCAGCTTGCCACTCCAACAGGTTTTTTGCTTTATCGGCACTGGCGTAGCAACTCGCAATATCACCCGCACGACGTTCTGCAAATTGATAAGGAATAGTCTGTCCAGATACCTCAGAAAATGCAGATACCAACTCTAATACAGAAGTACCTTTGCCAGTTCCTAAATTAATAGGTAAAAAGCCTACTGAGTTTTGCGCCGTACCATCTTCACTTGGTCTGGTTTGTTTATCTAGATAATTTAGTGCAGCCACATGACCTTGAGCCAAATCAGTGACATGAATAAAATCACGTACACCTGTTCCATCTACAGTAGGATAGTCATTGCCAAAGATGCTGAGCTTTTCAAGCTTGCCAACAGCCACTTGCGAGATATAAGGCATCAAATTGTTGGGAATATCATTTGGATCTTCCCCAATTTGCCCAGATGAGTGCGCGCCTACTGGATTAAAATACCTAAGAGGCATCAAATTCCAACTACTATCAGATGTGGCCAAGTCTTCTAAAATATGCTCGACAGTAAGTTTACTTTGTCCATAAGGATTGGTACAAGAACGTGGTGAGTTTTCATCGATAGGCAGAATTTCAGGATCACCATAGACAGTGGCAGATGATGAAAAAACTAAATTCTTGACGCTATACTCTGCCATAACTTCTAACAGAGTTATGGTGCCGCTGACATTGTTATTGTAATATAGCAATGGCTTGGCTACTGACTCCCCAACTGCTTTTAACCCAGCAAAATGAATCACGCCAAAGAATTCGTGCGAAGCAAAAACTTGTCTTAGCATTTCAGCATCGCGGATATCCCCTTCGATAAACTCAATTGTCTGTCCAATAAGCGTAGAGACACGGTTAATCGCTTCACGGCTACTATTAGATAAGTTATCGTATACAACAACTTCATAGCCTGCTTCATGCAGTGCTATACAAGTATGCGAACCGATATATCCAGCACCACCAGTAACTAATATTTTATTTTTCATAACATCGATCCGTTACTTTATGAATTAGTTATTCGTCTTTGCTCATAAATGCAACTATACTGGGAACTATAATACATTGCCAACGTAAATATATTAATAATGTATATCTAATTTTCCACTACCAACCCAAGCCGTCGACTACGTCATGAAATTCAACAACTACTTCAAGCCACTACTGTCAGGCTACTATGCACACTATCGTCAACCTAACCAGCGTTTGGCGCTAGTGGTTGGTATGCTGCCATGGAAAGATATCGTCAACGAATGGGTGTATGAGTCGGTACATGTACAAATACAACGACATTTTGATAAGCAGTATTTTAATCTTTGGCTTAAGCCTTTTATCCAAAAGGTAAACCCCGTCATCTATATTTGGGGTTATAAAGCGCCTCAATACTTTATTGAGTATGTCCGCGCCCAAGGTGTAGACACTTTTTTCCTAGAAGATGGTTTTATCCGTTCAGGTCCTGATGATGATAGTAGCGCGCCACCATTATCTATTGTAATGGATAGCCAAGCGCCATATTTTGACACAACGCGACCAAACGATCTGACAGACCTCATTGCAAATTTTGACTTTGAGCAGGATAACTATGATGAGGTGCTAGCACAAGAGATGCTTGATTATTATGTATCGCATAGAGTGAGCAAATATAATCATCAACCTTATGTCGATGTCGCACCAATATATGGTACTAAGAATAGAGAACGTATTCTGGTATTAGGTCAAGTACCACATGATGACTCACTAAAATACGGTGGTGGTGAGGGTATTACTTTACTTGATGTAGTGAATAAAGCGATTAAAGAGAATTCTAACGCTCAAATAATCGTCAAGCCACATCCGATGACGTTAGACAACCCTGACGTCGTTAGTACACTCATCGAGCTAGATTGCCTTATCCTCACTCAATCTATTCATTTGGTTGATGCCTTGGAAACCATCGATCATGTTTATACAATCACATCGTTAGGTGGATTTGAAGCATTACTGAGAGGAAAAAAGGTCACCGTATTAGGGCGACCTTTTTATGAAAGCCTTTGTAAAACAGAAGCTATTAGACATCAGCACTTTCTATTATGCTACTTATATAGTCAACAAATTCACTGTGTCACATTGGCATGAATTTTCAAGAATGTAGTAGGATCTTCTATCAACTTAGAGTGACCCTGCTCAATCAAAATTTTATCAGCTATTTCACGCAAAGCGCCAAAACCACCCTTGGTCTCCAGCACTAAATCACACTTAACTTTGACATAGTCTGGCGCATCAGCGACAGCCACTGCAACACCACAACTGATGAAAGCTGGTAAATCAATGGTGTCATCACCGATATACACAGTATTCACTTTGGTAGTACCTGCCCGCTGAATAATCTCCTTACAAGCTACTTCTTTATTTTTGATACCTAGCATAAAGATATCAATGCCTAAATCAGAAATCCTCTTCCTTAAAGGTTTAGAATCTTTACCTGATAATACTGCTACTTGAATACCTGCCTGTTGTAACAGTTTTATGCCTAGACCGTCGCGTACATGAAAGCGCTTGATACATTCACCATGTTCATCATAGTAAATACCACCATCTGTTAATACGCCATCAATATCAGTAATAACAAGATCGGTATTAGAAAGTAAAGACTGTTCACTTTCTGACTGTCTACCTTGAAGAATAGCGATTACTTTTTGAAGGTCTTCAGGAGTATCTACACCAGGCCCTGTCTTCATTACTTCAAACGCATAAATATCTATATCGCTATCTAATAATCTTAATTGTTCTAATTGCTCTGCTGATTCGACATTAGATTCAGGTAATTGCGCATATCGTTCTAAGACAGACTTGCGATAGGCATATACACCAACGTGCTGCTTATAGTTAGTTTGTATCTCATTGTTTCGAATAAAAGGTATTGGAGAGCGACTAAAGTAGCACGCCCGACCGCTATGTGACGTGACCACTTTAACGGTATTGGGATCTTTAGCCTGCTGTGCGCTGATAGAATGATAAATCGTTCCAACTTCAATGGACTCATCGCTACGCATGGCGTTAATCAACATTTCAATATCAGCAGAACGTACTAAGGGTTCATCACCTTGTAAATTGATATATAAATCAGCATCTACCTTACTCATCACTTCCACGAGCCTATCAGTACCTGAAATATGAGTTGAGGCAGTCAGCACCCCTTCACCGCCAAAATTTGCAACTGTCTCAAGTATCCTCTCATCATCGGTTGCTACTATTACTTCAACATTTTTGACTGATTGAGCTTTCTCATATACATGCTGAATCATCGGTTTACCCAAAATATCAGCAAGTGGCTTACCAGGAAATCGTGAAGACGCATAACGTGCAGGGATAATAATAGCAACAGAGTCCATCTAATACACCTTTATATATTTACTGAATATCAATGCTTGGTAATGACTTGATTAAATCATCTACCTGCTTCATCTGTTGTAAAAATGGCTCTAATTTATCTAGCGGCAATGCACTTGGTCCATCGCATTTAGCTTCACTAGGATTGGGGTGCGCCTCTAAGAACAGTCCTGCAAGTCCGGCAGCCATACCTGAACGAGCCAACTCTATAATTTGATCTCTACGACCTCCTGATGCATCACTGCCTGAGCTTCTGGTTTGCAGTGCGTGGGTCACATCAAAGATAATAGGCGCATTATTACTAATGCGCTTCATTACACCTAATCCCAACATATCAACGACCAGATTATCGTAACCAAAACAGCTACCACGTTCACAAAGCATGAGTTTATCATTGCCCATTTCATGAAATTTATTGATAATGTTTTTCATCTGCTCTGGGCTCAGAAACTGTGGTTTTTTAATATTAATTGGACGACCAGTCTCTGCCAATGCTTTAACCAAATCAGTTTGACGCGCCAAAAATGCGGGCAGTTGTAAAATATCAATAACTTCAGCAGCTGGCTGACACTGAACTATTTCATGTACGTCTGAGATAATCGGCACGCCAAAAGTTTCTTTCACTTCTTGTAAAATCTTTAATCCTTCGTCTAATCCTGGTCCACGGAAAGAATGGATCGAAGATCTATTGGCTTTATCGAAGCTGGCTTTAAATACATAAGGTATGCCAAGCTTTTGCGTAATTTCCACATACGCTTCGCATGCTTTTAGGGCAAGATCTCTTGATTCGATGACATTAATACCGCCAAACAGTACAAAAGGTTGATCATTGCCAACCGTTATATTTTCCGTTATTTTCACTCAATGTTCTCCAATATTATAAATATATGAACTATATTAATTTAATTAATACCAGCTTGTACTAGATCACGTAAAGCAAGGACACCTATTAACATATCATTGTCCAAAACGATAAGCTGATTAACGTTTTTCTGCCTCATTATATCAAGTGCTTCTGAGGCCTTCGTGTTGGATGAGGTGGTTATAGGTGCAGCTTTCATGACACTGGCAATAGGTTGGCTCATGTCTTGATTGATGGTAAGCAGTCGGCGTATGTCACCATCTGTCAAAACTCCATAATTATTTTCACCATCTACTACCACCGTCATGCCTAATCTTTTTTCTGTGATTTCGAATAAGGCATCTATGATACTGGTATTTCCTGTAACTAAAGGAATATCTTTACCCGACTTCATGATATCTGAAACATCGGTCAATAGTTTCTTACCTAGAGAACCAGCCGGATGAGATAAAGCAAAATCATCAGATTTAAAGCCGCGTGCTTCAAGCAATGCAATAGCAAGTGCATCACCTAACACCATAGTGGCTGTGGTACTAGAGGTAGGCGCTAAACCCATTGGGCAAGCCTCTTCAAAGTCACCAAGTGTCAAAGCAACATCTGCTTCTTGAGGTAACCTACCTGATAAGCTCTTACTAATACTTATTAAAGGTAAGTCTAGTTTCTTAATAACTGGTAATAAAACATTGATTTCATCACTATTGCCTGAGTTGGAAATGGCTAAAACAACATCACCTTTTACAATCATTCCAAGATCGCCATGCCCTGCTTCACCAGGATGCACAAAAAAAGCCGGTGTACCAGTAGATGCCATTGTTGCTGCTATTTTACGTCCTACTAGGCCTGACTTACCCATACCAGTAATAATTAAGCGGCCTTGGCAATTAAGTATTAACTCGCATGCTGAAACAACTTTCTCATCCAACTCTTTCTTTAGCGCTAAAAGAGCAAGAACTTCAATCTCAATAACCTTCGTACAAACATTTAAATAAGACCCAATACTCATAACATCTTCACCTAATAAACTATACATCTACTCAAGTATTTTTAAAGATAAAATCACTTAGAAATGAATAACCTTCTAAAGTCGGATGTACTGTATCGTCAGCCTCAATCAACTCCAAGATTCTATTACCTATAACACTAATATCTATAGAACAAGATTCAAATTCATTAAAATATTCTGAGTAATTCCAATATGGGTGACTATAGATATTATTCTGATCCAAATACTTTCCTTTCCTAATATTAATTTGCTCCCGAGCATAAAGACTCCAAAAAACAAACTTCACTTTACTGCCATATAATAAACGATATTCATTTAAAATTTTTAATGAAAGTAATTTCAGCTCTAGATCATTGATTTTCGATATTAGATCCTTATCAATAAATCGAGCCTCATGCTTACTTAATGTACCTAACATAGGATTTCCTACTCTGAAATCAGGAACAAGTAAAACAGCTTTTCTATCAAGTTTCAGAATCCACCAATCCAAGAACCTTTTGAATGCGGTACTATATATGGACATACCTACATCGCCATATAGTAGAAAGGGAGGATCAGATAAGTTCCCATTTGATATATTAACTCGCCAATTGTATATATGAGAAGGACCCAAAATAGCAATTTCAGTTTTGACCTCTACTGAGTCATCAGTATTATATTTATACTCATTGATCTCTCGTAATTTTAAATCTTTTTTCGATTTATAGAACAATTTTGAATATGATCCAAATTAAAATAATTATTACGAGAATTTGAAAAAATAACCCTAAAGTCCAGTTCTGTCCAGTCAAAATTTTCAATTTTGAGCTCTTTATTTCCACCTAATCTACTTCCGATCTTTACGGCAGGGTTTCCAGCAACTATATCGTAACTTTTTACATCATCTTTCACGACTGACCTAGGGTAAACAATAGCCCCATCACCTATTGTTACACCAGCATGAACAATACACTGCTCAGATACTCTTACATCGCTACCTATATAAGTTGTAGGTAGCTTATTAAAATAAAGTCTATCTGTAGTAATATTCTGATAGAAATCATCATTTTTAAAATAACTCCTACCCTCTGAAAAAGCAAAAAAATGATTACTAAAGCTCTCTTCAAATATAATTGGCACACCTATTTGACAGCTTTTTTCAATTCGTGTAAATCTACCAATAACCGCATTTTCAATCCAGCAGCCTCTATTTACAACGCTATAATCACCAATATAAAAAAATTTTCTAATCTGAGTAGAATCATCAATAAAGTGATTCTTTTCATATATTCCGTACGACTTTTTCTGTTCTAACCATTTCATATTAATCTTTTAACCAAGTACTTTAGTTATTATTTTTGCCACATTTTTTTCGGAGTCTGCAAAAAATCTTCGTGGATTTTTACGGAATTTTTTGAAGAGCCTTTTCACTCTTTCAGGATGCAAACCTTCATATTTTCTCACATTAGGTTCCAAAATAATTTCAACCTTACTTTTAGAACTATCGGCATTAAGCAAATTATTTTTAGCATTTTTTGTTTCATGATTAATAACTACTGACTTATTATCATAAACATTTAAATGTAACTTGGCAGCCGCGTAAGATTTTGGCTGAATCCTAAATTCTTCTTTGACTAATTTTGAGTTAAATATCATTCCTTGATAGTTAAATATATAAAAATTCATCGAGTCATATGCATGACTCTTTCTATCACCAAAGTCTCTAATTGTTGAGTTAGCTTTCGCAAAAGAATATTTATAAAATAGCAGCCATGAATATAGTGTGTTTATATTCTTACTAGTAGGCTTCTTTAATTTACCATTTTTTATGAGCATAACTGCTTCTTCAAAACTTGTCGCTTTCTTTCCATATTTGCTTAATCTATTATAATAAGCATTTCCTACTGTTATAATCGGTTTCTCATGAGCCAAAGCCAATAATCCAACCCCACTGTTGTAGCAAAGTACACAATCAGCCATCTCTAGTAGGGCATGGATATTATCAGATTTATCACACTCTATAACCTTAGAGTTAAACTGATAGCTTTCTTTAGATAGAGGATGCGTTTTGACAATAAAAATCCAATTATCAATGTTTGCATCAAATGCCTGAAGTTGTTCTTGGAAAACCTTGTACTTCTGATAGCCATATGTATAAAAATTGACAGCCATATCATCAGATAACTGGAGAGGAATAAAGCAAACTTTCTTGCCTTCTATTATGTTTTGATATTTATCTATTGTAGATTGATATGAACCTAAAGCCTCTAGCGTCTCGTTTCCAGTTACAAGCTCTTTGATATATTCATCTGTTATTTTTGATTGCTCTATTGTTGGAACAAAGTCTATTAACTTTTCTTTCCATTCAGGATCATTATAAGCTACATCTTCAGCATAATAGAAAGAGTTAGGTAGTCCACCACGCTCTACTGTAATAATATTTACGTTTTTAATTCTAGCATTATGAACAAAATCCGAAAACTCACGATGTGACTTCATATAAGGGTTGAAAATAGCAATAGCATCATAATCATCTAAATTGTACCACTTATTTTTTGTATATAACTCCAACTTATATCCAGCTAATCTTAATGGTATGAACATATCGTATTGATCTACGTGTTTTAATAAAACCAGTGCTTTTTTGTCTCGTGATACCCAGTCTTGATTAATAAGCTGCATTTTATCTTCATAAAAGCATTTTACTGCTTCATTAAATATATTTCTTTTCCAATCATTTGACTTGACCCAAGTCGATTTAGCAGGTTTATCATGATGAATGTGTGCAATTCTCAAGCCACTAAGTTCTGCTAAAATATTTACGCTCTCAAATAGACGCCTAAATCCTTTATAAGTTTTGGCACCTGAGTAATAAAAATCTCTTAGTGGGCTATAATAGTCTTTCCAGTATTCTTCTGGCAAATGCACTTTCCGAGAAAGAAAATTCCATCTCAATAAAAACTCAAAATCTTCGGAACCATGTCCTCTGAAGCTTTCGTTATAACCACCTATAAGAGAAAAATACTCTTTATGAGCTAGAAAAATATTTGAATATGGAGCTACAAAATCTGAGTGCTTACCTTTTTCTGATACGATTGATTTATTTGTTACATATTCTAAAAACTTACTTTTCCCATCGTCACTTTCTATAGCTTCAAACTCGTTAGAATACTGTTCGTTAACATGATAAACAGGTAAGTTAATCATCATGTCGTGTATTTGTGCAAACTCAATAGAGTTTGCAAAATTCACAATATCTTGAAACATATCCTTTTTATAGAAACAGTCAATATCGTTAAAAAACACATAGTCAGTTTGTATGTTCTCTATTGCACGGTTTCTAGCAATAGCAGGGCTAAAGGTACCATAATCAGCATGAAAAATTAATTCAACATTATTTTTAATACATATTTTCTTAATTATTTCTGCATATTTTTCCTCTGAACCAAAATCTAAAACTAATATATTTGGCATGGGATCCCAATATTTAGTCATATCATCTAATCTTTGGATAATATACTCATTGAATTCATGTAATCTTATAGCTAATACCATAGTGATTTCTTTAACATCAACAGTTTTCATACTACTCAATTGCGTTAATACTTGGTACATTTTTTTACCCTTAAATTGACTTTCATGAACAAATAACTTTAAAAATCTTATTAGTACGAATCAATAACATAATAACAAAAAACACCCCATTGTAGGGGTGTCTTTTTGCTTTTTCAAGATAGTTTTGGTAGTTACTTAATAGACTTGTGTCTATATTACCAACCTGTAACTTCTTTTAGCTTGTCGCCAAGCTTAGATGGGTCACGTGTATACGCGATACCAGCATCTTCAAACGCTTTGAATTTCTCTTCAGCAGTACCTTGACCACCAGAGATGATAGCACCAGCATGGCCCATACGCTTGCCTTCTGGAGCAGTAACACCAGCGATATAACCAACAACTGGCTTAGTTACATGGTCTTTGATATAAGCAGCAGCTTCTTCTTCAGCAGTACCACCGATCTCACCGATTAGGATGATAGCTTCAGTTTGTGGATCAGCTTCAAATAGCTTCAGTGCGTCAATCTGGTTCATACCAGGGATAGGATCACCACCGATACCGATACAAGTTGACTGACCAAAACCAAGCTTAGTAGTTTGAGCTACAGCTTCGTAAGTCAATGTACCAGAGCGTGAGATGATGCCCACTTTACCTGGCTGATGGATATGGCCTGGCATGATACCGATTTTGCACTGACCTGGAGTGATAACGCCTGGGCAATTAGGGCCAACCAAACGTACGTCACCAGCTTCTTCAAGATAGCGTTTTGCTTTTAGCATATCGATAGTCGGTACGCCTTCAGTGATCACAACGATCAACTTAACACCAGCATCGATTGCTTCAACGATAGAGTCTAGTACAAATGGTGCTGGTACGTAGATAACAGAAGCGTCAGCTTGAGTCGCTTCCATAGCTTCCGCCATGGTGTTGAATACTGGTAGGCCTAGGTGCGTTTGACCGCCTTTACCTGGCGTTACGCCGCCGACTACTTTTGTACCATATTCGATGGCTTGTTCAGAATGGAACGTACCATTTTTACCAGTAAAACCTTGTACCAATACTTTGGTATCTTTATCGATTAATACACTCATTATATTTTCCTTGTATTCGGTTGTCTTGTAACAGCGGTCTTTACAACTATCATTATCAAATTTTGATAACCAATTTTTATTATGAAAACCACTATTACGATTTGACTACTATGCTTAAGCGTCTACCTCTAAACACTTGTGTTTAAAGACTTACGCTTTAACAGCATCGACAATTTTTTGAGCCGCGTCAGATAAACCTTGAGCTGAAATTAATTTCAGACCAGACTCTTCTAGGATTTGTGCGCCTAGCTCAGCGTTGTTACCTTCTAAACGAACAACAACTGGTACTTGTACGTCAACTTCTTTGATAGCAGCGATAATAGCTTCTGCAATCATGTCACAACGTACGATACCGCCGAAGATGTTGATTAGAACGCCTTCAACACTGCTGTCTTCTAGGATGATTTTGAACGCTTCAACAACGCGATCTTTAGTTGCGCCGCCGCCAACGTCCAAGAAGTTAGCAGGCTTGCCGCCATACAATTTGATGATGTCCATGGTCGCCATTGCAAGACCAGCACCGTTAACCATACAACCGATGTTACCTTCTAGAGCAACATAGTTTAGGTCAAATTCAGCAGCTTTAAGCTCACGCTCGTTTTCTTGAGTCTTGTCTTGTAGCGCTGCGATTTTTGGCAAACGATATAGTGCGTTTGAGTCGATACCGATTTTGCCATCAACACAAACGATTTCGCCATTTTCACGAACCGCTAATGGGTTGATTTCCATTAGAGCAAAGTCGTTTTCAACGAATGCCTTATAAGCGCCAGTCATCAATTTAACGAACTGGTTGATCTGCTTACCTTCTAGACCAAGTTTGAACGCAACGTCGCGCGCTTGGAAAGGCATTAAACCAACTAAAGGATCAACATTTACTTTGAAGATTTTTTCTGGAGTGCTGTGTGCTACTTCTTCGATATCTACACCACCTTCGGTAGATGCCATGAAAGTTACACGACGAGTTGCACGATCAACGACTGCGCCAAGATATAGCTCAGTTTGTACTGGATACATATCTTCTGCAACCAATACGAAGTTTACTGGCTGGCCATCAGCATCAGTTTGGAACGTTACTAGGTTAGTACCGATCAGCTCTTCAGCAACTTGCTTAGCTTCTTCACGAGTTTTAACCAGCTTTACACCACCAGCTTTACCGCGACCACCAGCATGTACTTGCGCTTTAATTACCGCAATGTCAGTTGGGGTTTTGTCAAAAGCTGCCGCTGCTTCTTCGCCGTTATGAGCGATGATGCCTTCTTGAATTGGCAAACCGTAGCTTTTTAATAGCTCTTTTGCTTGATACTCATGTAAATTCATTGATTGTATCCTTTATTTTTTACAATTAATAAAAAGTGAAATCAAGTACGCCCATACACATATTAATCATACGTCTGACGCACTCATGATTGTGGTATCACCAAGATAGCGATACCCCAATCAGGTTGTAAATCGATAATAACTAAACGAGCAACTACTTATTTCTTACGCTTTTTGCGCTGGATAGCGTGGATAGCACGGCCATCTGCAGATAGAGCAGCTTCATGCACTGCTTCTGAAATAGTTGGATGAGCAAATGTCATCAACTGCAAATCTTCGATACTAGAAACAAATTCCATCGCGATCATACCTTGATGGACAATATCACCAGCACCAGCAGAGATAGCATGCATACCTAATAGACGATCTGTTTTCGCATCAGCAACTACTTTCACAGAACCTTGCGCTTCACTTTGCGCTAATGCACGGCCGTTAGCCGCTAGATTGAACGAGCCTGTTTTAACTTCGTAGCCTGCAGCTTCAGCTTCTTGCTCAGTCAAACCTACCCATGCGATTTCTGGATGAGTATAAATGACATTGATGATAGTGTCATAGTTAACTTGAGGTTTTTCGCCATGAATACGCTCAACAGCCATCATGCCCTCTTCCATAGCTTTGTGCGCAAGCATAGGACCACGGACCAAATCACCGATAGCATAAACGCCATCAAGATTGGTTTTGCATTGGTCATTGACATCGATAAGGCCACGTTCAGTCAACGTGATACCGCTGTCATCGCCAAGCAGTTTTTCAGAATAAGCACGGCGGCCAACACAAACGATTAGCTTATCAAAGCTCTCCTCGCTCGATTCGCCTTTGCTTTCGCTAGTGACGACAACTTGGTCACCTTGTACTTCAGCATTGGTTACTTTGGTATCGACACGGATATCAAGACCTTGCTTCTTCAGCATTTTGCCAGCTTCTTTTGAGATGTCTTTGTCAGCAGCAGCTAAGAAGCTAGGAAGTGCTTCATATACGACTACTTCTGCACCTAGACGACGCCATACTGAACCAAGCTCAAGACCGATAACACCAGCACCAATAACGCCTAGACGCTTAGGTACTTCAGTGAAATCAAGTGCACCAGTTGAATCAACAATACGGTCGCCGTCAGTTTTGGCAACAGGAATCTCGATAGGCACAGAACCTGCCGCAAGAATAACATTCTTAGCAGTGATCGTTGTTTCGCTTTCGTCTTCTAGAGCAGTAAATTTAACCTTTTTGTCAGCGCCTTTACCGTCAACTAAAGTACCCCAGCCTTGTAGCCAATCAACACCATTGCCTTTTAGCAACGCGGCAACACCACCAGTCAACTGCTTAACAATGCCTTCTTTACGCTCTATCATTTTTTCGATATTGATAGCAACGTCACCAGTACTAATACCGTGCTCGTCAAGGTCATGCTTAGTAGCTTCGTAACGATGTGAGCTGTCAAGTAGGGCTTTTGATGGGATACAACCAACGTTTAAGCAAGTACCGCCAAGTGCTGGCTCGCCTTTGTAAACGCGCTTTTCGATACAAGCAACACTCATACCGAGCTGGCCTGCACGAATAGCTGCTTCGTAACCACCAGGACCGCCGCCGATGACGACTAAATCATAATTGTCTTTCATAGTACGTTCCTATTTTTAATTGTATGTGTCATTTAAACTGGTTGTTATCTTGCTGATAGATCAGCGTTATCTACACTGAACAGTTAATACACTATGTCAATGAGATAGACTCACTCATCGATAATCGATAGCAAGTCACCATTATTAAATTCATTTAAATACAGTTATCAGCGCATTAAGTGATCGCTGAGTAATAAAAATCATTATCTATACCAAAGTTAAAAAGCTTGTATCAGCGGTTGCCAATACAAGCTTAAAAGCTTACAGGTCTAGTAGTAGCATTGCAGGGTCTTCGACCAACTCTTTGATAGTTACTAAGAACTGTACTGCTTCTTTACCATCGATCATACGATGGTCATAAGATAATGCTAAGTACATCATTGGTAAGATTTCAACTTTACCGTCGACAGCCATTGGGCGGTCATTGATAGCATGCATACCTAGGATAGCAGTTTGTGGTGGGTTCAAGATAGGTGTTGACATCAATGAACCAAATACACCACCGTTAGAGATAGTGAACGTGCCGCCAGTCATGTCTTCTAGACCAAGCTTACCTTGCTGTGCTTTACCGCCAAACTCACGGATTGTGCTTTCAACATCAGCCATGCTCATGCGATCAGTATCACGTAATACTGGAACAACCAAGCCACGATCTGAAGATACTGCTACACCGATATCATAAAAACCATGATAAACAATGTCATCACCATCTAGTGAAGCGTTTACTGCTGGGAAGCGTTTTAACGCTTCTGTTGCTGCCTTTACGAACAACGACATAAAGCCTAAACGTACGCCATGACGTTTTTCAAACTTCTCTTTGTATTTAGCGCGCATGTCCATCAATGGCTTCATGTTCACTTCGTTAAACGTCGTCAACATTGCAGTATCTTGTGATGCTGATAATAGACGCTCAGCAACACGCTTACGAAGACGAGTCATTGGAACACGTTTTTCAGTACGCTCACCCATTGATTCAGCAACTGGACGGCCGCTATCAGACTTGATACTGCTGTCTGATTTCAAGGTCGGGTTAGCCATATCAGTTTTGGTTACACGACCACCGCGGCCACTACCTTCAACTTCTTTAGGATCTACGCCTGACTCTTTTGCTGCTTTACGAACTGCTGGGCTTTGATCTTTATGATCAGCTTCACCTTTTTTATCTGTTGCTTGAACAGGCTCGCCACCATCAGCAGCTTGCTTTGCTTGAACTGGCGCTGCTGGTTGGTCTGGATCTACTGCTGGCGCTTCTTCTGCGCTAGCACCAGCACTTGCACCGGCTTCAAACTGAGCAATAAGCTCATCAGACAATACAGTATCGTCAACTTGCTTTACGATTTTGGTCAATACACCATCATCAGGTGCTACAACTTCTAATACAACTTTATCAGTTTCAATTTCAGCCAATAGGTCATCACGATTAACTTGTTGACCTTCAGTGACGTGCCACTCAACGATTGTGCCATCGGCAACCGATTCTGGAAAAACGGGGGCTTTGATGTCAGCCATCGATATACTCCTTAGATTTGGATATTCATACTTATTATTAAGTCGTGATAGGCAGCCGGTAATCTTTTAATAACTTTGCTTATATTTTATTAAAAAACACTGACTGTCATCGCCTGATTCATTTATCTTCTATAATCTTTTGATTAGACAAGGTGTTACTGAGCTAACTCATCAACACTTATGCCAAGGCCACCAGCAATTAGTGCTTGCTGTTGTTGAGCATGTAGTTTCGGTGATCCTGTTGCAGGGGCTGCACTAGGAGGACGCGCTACTGGCTCCATGACTTTTGCTTTGGTTGGATGCGGTACGACAATACGGAACATATGCGGTGCTAAGTAGTACCAAGCGCCTTGGTTCAATGGCTCTTCTTGCGTCCATACGATTTCAGTTAGGTTACTGTATTTTTCGATTTCAGCGATTAAGCGAGTCTCTGGCAATGGATACAATTGCTCAATACGAACGATAGCCACATGATCAAGACCTAATGCGCGGCGCTGCTCTAACAAATCATAATAAACCTTACCACCACACAGAACCATACGAGTCACTTTATCTGCGTTGTGATCGTCCATCTCTGGCAATACCGTCTCAAACTTACCATTAGCAAGCTCTTCTAGGTTAGAAGTCGCTAGCTTATGACGTAATAAGCTCTTTGGTGACATAACGATCAGTGGCTTACGAATAGGACGTACAGCCTGACGACGTAATGCATGATAAATTTGCGCAGGAGTCGTTGGGGTAATGACCTGCATATTGTCTTCAGCACATAACTGTAAGAAACGCTCTAGACGTGCAGATGAATGCTCAGGACCTTGACCTTCGAAACCATGTGGTAACAACATCGTCAAACCACAAACACGCTGCCATTTGGTCTCACCACTTGAGATGAACTGGTCAATCACAACCTGAGCACCGTTAACGAAATCACCAAACTGTGCTTCCCAAACGATCAATGCGTTCGGTACAGTGGTCGCGTAACCATATTCAAAGGCTAGTACCGCTTCTTCTGACAACAATGAGTTGTAAGTAGCAAAGCGTGCTTGGTTCTCACTTAAATGAGACAACGGCACATACATGCTACCATCATTGACATTGTATATTTCACTATGACGATGTGAGAAAGTACCACGGCCGACATCTTCACCAGTAATACGTACTAATACGCCATCGTTATCGACCAATGATGCATAAGCCAATGTCTCAGCTGCACCCCAGTTAAGAGGCTCTTCGCCCGTTTGCATCGCTAAACGCTGCTCAACGACTTTTTGAACCTGACGTTGTAACTTGTAGCCTTCTGGCATTTCGGCCATACGGCGTCCATAACCTTTGAGCTTTTCGATATCAACACTGGTATCCCAGTCATCAACCAAGTCATGACCTAGATAAGGTTTCCAATCTACGAACAACTGCTCGTTAGGCTCTTGAACCAATGAGCTAACAACATAATCACCACGGTCTAACGACTCACGATAATCATCTTCGTACTGTTTTTCTTCTTCGGCATTCAAGATACCTTCTGCGATAAGCTTTTGTGCATAGAGAGTACGAGTAGTTGGAAGCTTCTTAATAACAGCATACATCAATGGCTGAGTTGCAGATGGCTCATCTGCTTCATTATGACCATTACGGCGATAGCAGAACAAATCAATGATGATGTCTTTGTCAAACTTATGACGATAATCTAATGCTAACTGAGCGGCAAATACGACTGCTTCAGGATCATCACCGTTTACATGTAGGATAGGAGCATGAACCATCTTGGCAACGTCAGTACAATATTCAGTTGAACGAACATCTTCTTGACGACTAGTAGTAAAGCCAACTTGGTTATTGATCACGATATGCACAGTACCGCCAGTGGTATAAGCACGGGTCTGTGACATCTGGAAGGTTTCTTGAACCACACCTTGACCAGCAAAAGCGGCATCACCATGAATCACGATAGGTAATACTGAATTACCACCAGTATTATCTAGTAGTGGCTGATCGTTACGACGTACTTGACGGGCACGTACTGAGCCTTGTAGTACTGGCGCGACAATTTCAAGATGCGATGGGTTAAATGCTAAAGCCAAATGCGCTTCACCGCCTGGTGTCATCACATTAGATGAAAAACCGTTGTGGTATTTAACGTCACCTGAGCCTTTTTCTGGCTGTACTTTACCATCAAACTCGTCAAACAAGTCTGCAGGATTTTTACCTAAGATGTTGACTAGTAGGTTTAGACGGCCACGGTGAGCCATACCAATGACCATTTCTTTTGTGCCATAACCACCAGCACGTTGAATGATTTCATTGATCGCAGGAATGAAGCTCTCGCCCCCTTCCAAACCAAAACGCTTAACACCCGTGTATTTACGAGCAAGGTATTTTTCTAGACCTTCAGCAGCCGTTAAGCGCTCAAGAATAGATAAACGTTTTTCTTTATCGAATTTGATATAGCCTAGATTGGTCTCTAGGTATTCTTCCATCCAGCGTTTTTCGGTACTGGTGGTAACATGCATGTACTCGACACCGATATGGCCACAGTAAACACGTTCCATGATTTCAATGATTTCGCGCAATGTCGCTTCATCTTTACCGATGACTAAATCATTTGTCGGGAATACGGTATCGAGATCAGCTTCTGACAAATTATGATAAGCAAGCGTCAAATCTTCTACTGCTGCACGTGGATGCAAATCTAAAGGATCAAGCTTGGCACGGCGATGACCGCGACGACGGTATGCTGAGATTAGTTGCTGTACACCCATCTGCTTAGGATCGCAGTTGGCAGAGCTGCTAGAGCCGGTATCAGTACTGCTACTTTTATTTGCCGTTTGATTACGAGCAAGTAGTAAGAACTGATCTTTGATAGCGTTGTGCTGAGCATCGTTCTGCGACTTATACTGTTCAAAGTACGTTTGCCAGTCAGTATCAACACTATCAGGGTCTGTTAGGTATTGCTCGTAGAGAGCTTCTATATAGTTGGCGTTATCGGCAGCCAGTTCGGTATGTACTTGGCTAGATTTTTCTTTGGTTATACTATTCATAATAATCGTCTATTTGATAGATAAATGAATGGAATCGTGCTTATTATTGTGTCAGTCGTTGTATGCTCAGGTAGTTAGACAATGTGTCATATCCTGTTAAATACTATTCGATAAAACACTTTTATCCCTAAGTATTGCCATCACTATAAAATATTGCTGTCAGTGTCTACAAGAGCAAGTGATGCTAAATAGTGGTAACAAGTCTTATTGCAATACCCGTCTAAAAATAAAACTATTTGTGAACGCTCAGTTTTCTTATCTAGCTCGTTTCACAACATTAATTTATATATACTTCTTTGAGTCATAACCAATCCATTAATGATAAGCTATTAATAGATAATTATATTTTCAGCTAACCTATAAACTGGTTATTGATGCTGAATTACCCTAAATTTGCTGATAAATCCTGCTTTTTCAGACAGACATACATTGCTGTATAGATTATCATGCCCATTTTTTGCGACATAGTTTGTTTGTTCAATACTAGGTATTTATGTAATGAATATCTATCATCAATTATAAACGCATAATCATTGTGCGCATAGTATTTTAGCCTGATAATGTCATAATGTGTTTAAACGATACATATTAAGCGCTAAAAAAGACACTTTAACCATCTCATTAAATACCAAATGTAATTGTACCAAAATTCGACTATGTCTATATTCGATTATATAGGGTGATTGTCTATATATTATTTCTTCTTACATACGACCAACGTATTGACCATACAGTTTTACTCTTAAATCATTTAATACCTATTTTTCAATAGACTAAATTCATCATATTTTTAAATGACAAGTTAGCTATAAAAGTAGTAAATCTATATATCAGCTTTTTAACTAACAAAAACACCACCTAATGAATAGGTGGTGTTTTTTGTATAGTAACTATAAAGATCAATTACTTATGCTTAACCAGCTTGATCAATCAACATATTACGTAAATGACCGATCGCTTTGGTTGGATTCAAGCCTTTTGGACAAACGGATACACAGTTCATGATACCGCGGCAACGGAACAAGCTAAATGGATCGTCTAAGCGAGCTAAACGTGCTTGAGTATCACCGTCACGGCTATCAGCGACGAAGCGATAAGCATGCAGTAATGCTGATGGGCCTAAGAACTTATCAGGGTTCCACCAGAATGATGGGCAGCTGGTTGAACAGCAAGCACATAGGATACATTCGTATAAACCGTTCAGTTTTTCACGCTGTTCAGGTGACTGTAAACGCTCAGTTGGCGGTGCTGGCTGATCATTGATTAAGTACGGATGCACTTTTTCATACTGCTCATAGAACTGGTTCATATCAACAACCAAGTCACGAACCACTGGCAAACCAGGTAGCGGACGAACCGTTACTTTTTCTGGTAGCGTGTTCATGTTGATTAGACATGCCAAACCGTTTTTACCATTAATGTTCATGCCGTCAGAGCCACAAATACCTTCACGGCAAGAGCGACGGAAAGTAAGCGTTTCATCTTCTTTCTTTAGGCGTAATAGTACGTCAAGCAACATACGATCTGAATCAAGTAGCTCAATCGTATAAGTTTGCATGCGTGGCGCTGCGTCCAGATCAGGATCGTAGCGATAGATTTCGATGGTGCGAGTACCTCGGCTCATAATGCTAAACTCCACACGTAGGTGATGGCGGGCATACAAAGATTGCAACATATTTGCGCTAGCTATTAATCAGTACTGATAACCAGTATCGGATACCAATTAATAGCGTAGTAACGCTGGCATGAGCATGTAGCTGGCGGTCACCTTTTTAATAAATTAATAAGGGATAAAACGTTAACACTGCTGTTATCTATCAACTATATATAAAGTATGCAGTCTAGAATTAGTAGACGCGGACTTTTGGTTCGATATAATCAACAGTTAATGGCACTTTACGTACTGGCTTATAAATGATGCGATTGCCTTCAGAGTACCATAAAGTATGCTTCATCCAATCGTGGTCATTACGGCCGTTAGGTGCGTAATCATCATCTTCTGGACGATCATAGTCAGATACACTGTGTGCGCCGCGGCTTTCATGACGCTTAGCTGCAGATATCATTGTCGCTTTTGCTACTTCATACAAGTTAGCAACTTCGAATGCTTCAATACGTGCTGTGTTGAACACTTGTGATTTATCGCCAAGATGGATCTTGTCGATTTTTTCACCTAGCGCTAAAATCTTCTCAACACCTTCGTCCATCATCGCTTGCGTACGGAATACACTAGCGTGCTTTTGCATCGTAGCACGAATCTCATCAGCCACGTCTTGAGCATTGTAGCCTTCAGTAGACTGTTGCAACTTATCTAAACGCTTCACTGTAAAATCAAGTACACGTGGATCAAGCGGCTTATAGTTGTGATCTGCATGATGGAACTCATCAACGATATGCTTACCAGCTGCACGGCCAAATACCAATAGATCTAGTAGAGAGTTCGTACCTAGACGGTTAGCACCATGTACACTTACGCAAGCACATTCGCCGATTGCATAAAGACCTTTAACCACATTGCCTTTAGCATATAGGCCGTCTTCATCAGTACCTGCTTCTAGATCCGGTACAATCACTTGACCATGGATAGTGGTTGGAATACCGCCCATCATGTAGTGAATGGTTGGGATTACTGGAATTGGTTCTTTAGTGATGTCAACGTTGGCGAAGTTTTTACCAATCTCAAATACTGATGGTAGACGCTTCATGATGGTTTCAACACCTAGATGCGTCATATCCATTACGATATGATCAGCATTAGGACCACAACCACGGCCTTCTTTGATTTCTTGGTCCATTGAACGCGATACGAGATCACGTGGTGCCAAGTCTTTCACGGTTGGTGCATAACGCTCCATGAACGCTTCGCCATCCTTGTTACGCAAGATAGCACCTTCACCACGGCAACCTTCAGTCAATAGTACACCTGCACCATGAACACCAGTTGGGTGGAATTGCCAGAACTCCATGTCTTGTAATGGAATACCAGCACGTACTGCCATGCCAATACCGTCACCAGTATTGATATAAGCATTGGTAGAAGCTGCAAAGATACGACCAGCACCACCTGTCGCTAGGACAGTAATTGGTGATTGGAATACTGCAATCGTACCCGTCTCTTGCTCAAGCGCGACGACACCGTTGATGTTACCAGCTTCGTCTTTGATCAAATCAAGCGCGATCCACTCGATAAAGAACTCAGTACCTTGCTCTAGGTTTTTCTGATATAGCGTATGTAGTAGTGCATGACCTGTACGGTCAGCAGCGGCACAAGCACGTTGTACCGCTTTTTCGCCATAGTTAGAAGTATGACCACCGAACGGACGCTGATAAATCGTACCGTCTTCGTTACGGTCAAACGGCATGCCCATGTGCTCAAGCTCATAGACTACTTTTGGCGCTTCACGGCACATATATTCGATAGCGTCTTGGTCACCTAACCAATCTGATCCTTTAACGGTATCATAGAAGTGGAAGTGCCAGTTATCATTGCTCATGTTACCCAAACTTGCACCGATACCACCCTGAGCGGCAACCGTGTGCGAACGCGTTGGGAATACTTTGGTAAGGACTGCAACCTTCATGCCTGCTTCCGCTAAATGCAATGAAGCACGCATACCTGAGCCGCCGCCACCAACGATAACTGCATCGTAGTTTAGGGTCTTGATATTACTAATGGTATTGTCTTGTCTAGTTGCCATTACGGTTTTCCTAATGCCTGTTAATGCGTAAAAGTAAATCAAAGACTGTTTGAGATATCTCTATTACAGCTATAAAGGCTTACTATTTGGCCATTTCTACGCTTATAAAATAAAGAGTCTCAATAATCGTTAACCACTTAATTTGCATATCTATCGTTATACTGAACTAAGCCTACTCAACTATAATCAGATTAGCTGATCAGTAATGCCAGTCCAATGCTATGACTATTCTTGGCTATCAACGGATGACTCTAAAATACTTTGCCAACTAATGTATCAGTTGGATGCATCCGTCGTTATATATAGATATCAGAGCTTTTTATGAGATGGTTAAACGGCAGCGATACCGAAACCGTTACCCCAAAAAATCATGATGCCCCAAAATAGAAATACTAAAATAGCGATAATCATCAATGACTGTAGTACTAAACGTAAACCTGCTGCGCTTGAGCCCAGTTTGCCTGTTGTAATATAGTCAGTAAATACTGTCCACATCCCAACCCAAGCATGACCAGCTAGGGCAAGTACTGCAACCAAGCTGAATAGACGCATTGGTAAGCTGGTCATAAATGATGACCATTCAACAAAAGTAACATCACCATGGGTCAAAAAGAAGCCCAGCAACACCACACTATAAACGGCTAAAACAACAGCACTAATACGCTGAATAATCCAATCACGTGAGCCTGAACCTGTCAGACCAGTAGCACTTTTGATTCCTGAATCATTTTTTATCATTAGAACATCACCCATACAAATGACGCGACAACTAAAATCGCTGCAATCACAAAACTGACCATAGAGGCAGTGCGGCCAGATTTTAGCTCTTCGTTCATGCCCATATCAGCAAATAAATGTTTGATACCCATCACAAAATGATATGCAATGGCGGCAACAAATATCCATGCTAAAAAGCGCACAAGTACGTTGTCAAATACGGTCGCAAAACTCTCAGGCGATGCCAATGAGTTCTGTAGTATCCATAACATGACAGGAATCAATAAAAATAAAATAATGCCAGAGATACGATGCAAGATAGAGGCGATCGCGATCGGTGAGCGATTAACGCTAATCACTTGGCTTAAAGGCAGATCAATAGGTCGGTTGCTTTTCACAGCGGGCATCCTTTTGCGGTTATACTCCTGTATCTGCTATCAACGCCTGACATAAATATAAATAGTGCCAATTGAGCATTGAGCAACACACGAGACGAATAAAGTAAGGAAGAGCTAGCTGACTTCGTTTAGTTTGCGCTAAATATGAAGAAAGGATCATGTATATAAAGGTATTGATAGACTGTTCAATGTCGCTTGTCGAATCGACAGGCCTATCAAACAACCTATCTATTATACAACAAAGAGAATAAACATGAGTAACATCGACTAACCAGTCTATTTTAGAGGTCGTATCAATAGTAAGACAACGTTACTATGTCTTCTATATCAGAGCAGACCTTATACTAGACACTTGAAATCCCGTGTCAAACAAATAAAAAAGATTGGTTAAGAAGAAAATTCAAACCATAGAATGCGGTTTGGTCTATCGTAACACCAGACAATCGTAAATAAGCATGAATAGAAGACGCTCTGAACGACACTATAACATGGTCATTTATTAATTCGCGCAAAGCTAGTGCCAGTTAATTCCTACAATTATAAAATGCCTGAGCAATAATTACAAATTTATCCATTCAGTAAGAATATATACATATTTAATCAATAAATGAATGGATAAGAATAATGCTAGTTTTGACAGTAATTACTATGACAAACTTTAATCCGCTTACTAGGCATAGTCTGCCAGTTTTTGGTGTCATTATTTATAAGTTTTGTCTCTTAAATATATTTAGAAACCCAAAATATTGTTCCGGTAATGCTGCTGTAAACTTGCTCAAAAACAGAGGAATTTTAAGCAAAATAACCTGACAGACATATTTTGATACAAAAATTACAGCGAATAACTACCGCCACACCGCGCCAATTGGACACATGGTCCATAAAAGTTTTTTCAAATCATCAAGAATTGCTGCTAATATACCCTGCGTACTAAATGAGTTGAATGCACTTTTACCGTTCAACCGACAATGACGCGAGGGTATGCGTCTGTAGTAATTTATTCTAACAAGTCAAACCAATGGAGAGCAATTTATGGCTGATACTAATGCCAAACTAACCGTGAATGGTGAAGAATACGAACTTCCTATTATTAAAGGTACTTTAGGGCGCCCAGTTATCGATATTGCTGCTTTACAAGAATCAGGATTTTGGTCTTATGACCCTGGTTTTAAAGTAACTGCTCCTGTTGAATCAAAGATTACTTATATTGATGGTGGCAAAGGCGAGTTATTACACCGCGGCTACCCTATCGACGAGCTAGCGAACAATGCTGAATACCTAGAAGTTGCTTATGCACTTTTACATGGTGACCTACCTACTGCTGAACAAAAAGCAGAATTTTTTGAAAAAATCCGCGAGCATACTCCTGTTCATGATCAATTGCGTAAGTTCTTTGAAGGCTTCCGCCGTGACGCGCATCCAATGGCTATTATGGTTGGTGTTGTTGGTGCCTTATCAGCGTTCTATCATGAAGACCTAGACGTAAGCAATGAAGAACATCGCGAAATCACAGCGATTCGTTTGATTGCTAAGATGCCTACGCTTGCTGCGATGAGTTATAAATACTCACAAGGCGAACCGTTCATGTATCCGCGTAATGACTTTAACTACGCAGAAAACTTCTTATACATGATGTTTGCAACGCCTGCTGACGTAGACTACGAGAAAAACGACGTTATCACTCGCGCAATGGACAAAATCTTTACCTTGCACGCTGACCATGAGCAAAACGCTTCTACCTCAACGGTACGTTTAGCTGGTTCTACTGGCGCAAACCCTTATGCGTGTATCGCTGCTGGTATTGCAGCCCTTTGGGGACCATCACATGGCGGCGCGAACGAAGCTGTTCTTGAGATGTTAGACGAAATCGGTACTGTTGAGAACGTGCCTGAGTTCATGGAAAAAGTGAAGAGCCGTGAAGTGAAGCTAATGGGCTTTGGTCACCGTGTTTACAAAAACTTTGATCCACGCGCTCAAGTAATGAAAGAGACTTGTGATGAAGTACTAGAAGCACTAGGTATCAACGATCCTAAGCTTGAATTGGCAATGGCACTAGAGAAAATTGCGCTAGAAGACCCGTTCTTCATCGAGCGTAACCTATATCCAAACGTTGACTTCTACTCTGGCATCATCTTGAAAGCCATTGGTATCCCAACGTCAATGTTTACCGTAATCTTTGCATTGGCTCGTACTTCAGGTTGGATCAGCCATTGGTTAGAAATGCACAGTGCACCGTTCAAAATCGGTCGTCCACGTCAGTTATACACTGGTGAAACGCGCCGTGATTTTGTAAAAGTTGAAGATCGCAAGTAAGCAAAAATAATCGTTATCCAATAAAAAATCCCGCCATCGTACGGGATTTTTTATTGTCTTAACTCTCGTTATTTGATATTGATTGTTTTATGAGAAATGATTAATTCAATCAGTTCATAAAACTATAGTCAATTATTGAAACTCTTTTAACGTTTGCTCATATTTGGCAATCTGTTCATCGTATCCTTCGATAGTTTCATTAAATTTAGCCATTAAAGCTTCAAACTCTTGTTGCTGCTTCTGTTTCATTTGCTGCATATCAACCACTTGCTGGGCTTCTATTTGTTCCCATACCTGATGTTGGATGATTAAACGGGCAAGTGCCGGACTTTTTGCACTTACTCTACCAGCAATCTCTGCATGCTCAAATAACTGCGGAACCAAGGTCGCCACATTGATTAATGTATCAGAATTCTCTGCGCTCAGCGGTGTAGTCACCGGTTGATACAAGGCGTCCATAGTTTGCTGATAGCGCTCTATGATTTGATCCTCGGTCAACATAACAGGTTTACGCGGCTCAAGACTGATGCGTTTCAAAACTTTTAAATCACGCTCACCAACTTCAGTGCTAGTATTGACGTCAACCTCTGCATCTACATTTGAATTGCTGTCTATCGGGGCGATATCGTTATTCGATGACACCACTTCTTCAGAACTGGTAGCAGTAGTATTTGCAATAGGAGCGGTATTATCGGTCGCTACTTCGTTATTACTATCTGTATTTTCACTATTATTAGTATTCAGTAATAATAGTTCCTCACTGTCTGACGCATCTGCTGCTTGCAATGACTCATACTCTGCTTGCAATCGTCTCTGTAAACTCTGCGCTTGTGCGACATATATCGGCTGAAATTGTTTTATGCGCGCAGCAGCTGAGTCACTTTTTGGCATAGGCCGACTGTCTTCTACGCTTGTTTTTTCACTGGTTTGACTGTCATCAGCTACAGGCGATGTGTCAGACTGCTGACAGCCTGTCAAAAACAATACTCCTGACAGTGCGGCTACAAGCAAAGTCGGTGGGTAGCGGGTATCAACATTAGGCTTTACTGACAAAAATTTAAACATGAGAGTACATATCCTTTGGTAAAGCAAAATTAGTAAAGGGTAAATTACAATTACGGTTCATTATTCTTTGATTTTTAGCAACATAACTAACTGTTAAATTGTCCAATATAGTTATCCAGTATTCATCCAACTGACCTGTATTTCAGTTAATGTATAGCTCAATCGTTCTATAGTTCGGTTATGCTTATCACTACCAAGCTTACTGTTACTTTTGAAAATTAGATGACTGATGGATCATCAGTACTTTTTGCCTTAACAATAGACTGCACCGTCAAGAATGGAATACAAGCTTCCCACTCTTGGCAGTTCTGACCACGCTGACGACGTACAAAATAGTCTTGAACCATGCGTGCCTGCTGCTCAATACCATACTTAAAAAATGATTTGCCTGTTTCTAACACGTAGTCATATTGTCGGTTGATAATCGCTCCGCGTACAACCTTTAAGCCTTTCTGTATCTGCCATACGTGCGTTAGCTCATGTATAAGCCAGCTTTGTTTGCTCAGTGGAGCTTTGCTAAAATCCGTAATCCAATCGACTGAATTAAAGTAAATATCGCCATTGGGGCTAACGGCATAATGTTTTAGTACCCACCACGCTGTCTTTAACTGCACTTCATCAAGTTTGATGCTGTCACCAAATACTGAATGCGCCAATGCTATCTCGCCAGCTGTCAGATAACGTGACTGCTGTTTGCCCGTATCACTACGCAAGTAACGATTGAATAAGCGTTTAAGAGTCGGTTCAGACATCGTTAATGCAATACCTTATATTTGATAAGCCATTTTTAGTGTTTAATAGTTAATAGTTAACAGTTAACAGTCGCAATTGGCCAACTTCTCCCATCGATACGGTAAAACTGTTAATAGTAGAGCCGTTAATATAGATGAATGATGAAAACTAAAGTGCTCGGGACACAAGCTATACGCTTAGTTAGCTTTCATTAACATATTTTTGCGCTAACCTAGCGCGTATGACTTATAACAAGTACCATCCTTATAAACTAGCCTACTTCTACTGCTGATGTCTAATACTCATTGCTATTATAAAATTGCTGCGAAAATCATGCCAAACGTATATGAGTGTCGAAACTCAATAAAAATGATAAAGGTAGCCTAGCATGCTGTTATTTGGATTTAACTATAGAGACCTTGCCGTTACTACCATTGCAGCTAGTAAATAGTTTTTTCATTTTCCGATAGAGAGTCTTATGTCACCTAACTTCCATGCCGATACCCCACTTGCTCAGCGTATGCGCCCTACTTCTCTTACCGAAATCATTGGTCAAGAGCACTTGCTGGCAGCTGGCGCACCGTTACGGCGTTTGGTAGAGCAAGGACATCTGCCCTCTATTATCTTACATGGTGAAGCAGGTATCGGAAAAACAACCATCGCGATGCTATTGGCTGATGCCGTTGACAGACCTTTTCATGCGCTCTCTGCCTTGAATACTGGGGTCAAGCAGCTGCGTGAAGTGTTAGACAATAAAGACTCATTGAGTTTTGAGTCACCTGTGGTATTTATCGATGAGATACATCGTTTTAATAAAGCGCAGCAAGATGCGCTTTTGGGCGCTGTGGAATCTGGTGATATCACCTTGATTGGGGCGACGACAGAGAACCCGTCATTCAGCGTCAATAATGCCCTATTATCACGTTGCCAAGTATATCGTTTAGAGCCGTTGACGCCTGAGCAGATTGGTGCCGTATTACAGCGAGCACTAACAGAAGACACTGTCATTAAAGAATTGACTATCGACTTACAAGCGCAAGATACCATCAGTCAATTGGCACATGGCGACGCAAGAAAGGCGCTAAACTTACTAGAGCTCGCGATCCAAACAGCCGACACCACGCAATCACCAACAGTCATTGATGATGAGCTGGTTAGCCGAGTGGCACAGACTGCTTTGGTAAGATATGACAAAGATGGTGAGCAGCATTACGATATTATCTCAGCAATGATAAAGTCAGTCCGTGGCTCCGATCCGGATGCGGCATTGTATTGGATGGCACGTATGCTGGTAGGCGGTGAGCCTGCTGATTTTATTGCTCGGCGCTTGGTGATTTTAGCCAGTGAAGATATTGGTAATGCCAATCCTAATGCTTTACTCCTAGCTGATGCGGCATTGCGTAGTGTGCAATCTATCGGTATGCCAGAAGCGCGTATTATTTTAGGTCAAGTTGTGGTGTATCTAGCGACCAGCGCCAAGAGTAATAGCACTTACAAAGCGATCAATGCTGCAATGGCGTTGGCTGAAAAAGATGCCTCACCTGTACCGCTACATTTGCGCAATGGCGTGACCAAACTGATGCGTAGTCAAGGCTACGGTCAAGGTTATGCTTACCCGCACGATTATCCTAACCATTACTATCCTCAAAGCTACTTACCAGATAATTTGGTTGGTACCAGTTTTTACGAGTTTGCAGATAATCAGCGTGAGCAACACAGTAAGCAATTTATGGACTGGCTGAAAAGCCAAGCAGCGAGCAATGACTAACTGCGATATAGATTAATAAAAATATAACGCACAGATTTATGAGTCAGTTTTAATGTTCATTGATAATATTTATGACTATTTTTGACATACTGAACGATATAGTGGGAAGATGGCGCAGCACGTGACGCTGAAAAGCGTTAAAATAACCTCATAATGATATATACAAGCAATTAAGCAAGTTACTTTTATATCAAATTATATTGCTTATAGCGCGATTCACTTGACCGTAGTAGCGCTTTGCTTGACCGTAACAGCGCTTTGTACTATCTACTGCTACAATAAGCAGATAGAGCCTTATATTCTAAATGACACCTATTTATAAATAATAAAATATTGAGATTTACTATGAGTTTAAATGCAATCCCTGAGATTATCGAAGATATTCGTGCTGGAAAAATGGTCATCTTGATGGATGATGAAGACCGCGAAAACGAAGGTGATATCATCATGGCAGCGACGCATGTCCGCCCTGAAGATATTAACTTTATGATTACTCACGCGCGTGGTCTTGTTTGTTTGACTTTATCACAAGCGCGTTGCCAGCAATTGGCACTGCCACTGATGTCAGATCGTAACGAGGCTAAATTTAGCACCAACTTTACTGTCTCGATTGAAGCGGCTGAAGGCGTCACTACGGGTATTTCTGCTGGTGATCGTGCACGTACTATTCAAGCGGCGGTATCTTCATCAGCAAAGCCTGAAGACATCGTTCAGCCTGGACATATTTTTCCAATTATGGCACAAAACGGCGGTGTTCTTCACCGTGCAGGCCATACAGAAGCGGGTTGTGATTTAGCACGTTTAGCGGGTCTAGAGCCAGCAGCGGTGATTGTAGAGATTATCAATGCAGATGGTACGATGGCGCGCCGTGACGACCTTGAAATATTTGCAAAAGAGCATGACATCAAGATAGGCACGATTGCTGACCTTATCAACTACCGTATCGCTAATGAGCAAACGGTAGAAGAAATTGAGTCACATCCTTTTGAAACTGAACACGGTACTTTTACGCTACATCGCTTCCGTGAGTTTGGCGCTGAAGAAACACATTTAGCCTTGGTAAAAGGTGATGTCAGCGAAGGCGTCAGCACTGTACGTGTACACGGTTTCCACCCATTACGCGATTTGTTTGCAGCTAAAAATGATATGACTGGCCGTAGTGGCTGGAGCGTACAGTCAGCACTAGAAGAAATCAGTGCTTCAGATCGCGGTGTGCTGGTATGGATTGGTAGCAATCAGCCAGTTGATTTGGGAGATGCGCTGGACAAAGCCGCAGACAACGAGTCGCAATCAACCATCACGCAACAGCCATATCGTAGTATCGGTGTTGGTGCACAGATATTACGTCATTTAGGTGTCCGTGATATGCGCTTATTATCATCACCAATGAAGTTTTTTGCATTATCAGGTTTTGATCTAAACGTGGTTGATTTTGTTCATGCACCGCAGCAAGACTAAAAACTGTTTAAGAAACTGGTTGCAGAATGAGTGATAAAAAAGGCACGCTAACATTATGTTAGTGTGCCTTTTTTGTTTTTAGATTCTAATTTGGGATAGTTTTTTTGAAGAAATGAACAATCGGTTCATATAGAACATGCCCTAAAGCTCAGGCGTATGACCAAACTTGGCTTCCAGTGCTAGCAGCTGTTGACGCTCTGCTGCTGTCCATGGCAACTTACCTTTTCCATCACTATCCAGACGTACTACCACAGCCTCTGCCGTAGCAACGATGATCTCTTGCACGATACTATAGTAACTATATTCCATCGCCATACTTGTATTGCCTAAACGCTTACAACGAACTCCTAATAATAACGTATCAGGATAGGTGACTGGACGTAAATACTGGCAGCTAGACTGGGCTAAAACGGTGACCATACTGCCATCAAACATACCTAGCGCATGCAAATAACTAATGCGTGCTGACTCAGCGTAACGATAGTAAACCACATTGTTCAGGTGATTGAAGGCATCCATCTCTCCCCACTGTATCGGCTGATGATGAATAACAGGATAATGAGCTAGTAATTCAGGGCGGTGTTCGTTTGCTGCATCAGATATAGATACTGACTTTTCATTAGAATGGGTCATTGCTTCCCTTACATTTTATATTTTCTGTATTAACTATTGTGACTAGCTCTCATTAACGTTGCGGCTTGTCTAAGATTTCTGTCGTCAATAATGGCGTTGGTTTTGGTGCATGAGCAATCAACTGATTTAGCCATACAATTACTTCTGGTATGTCACTCGGTGCTTTCATTGTCTCAAGATTACTTTGACCATCGATTGGTTTTTTATCAGCTTGTACAATGCCAATTGCGCCAGCTTGTGCTGACTTTTTATTATCGCTAGTTGAAGCCTTAGGCACCAACGTTTTTAACTGTTTGCGTGCCTGCGTCAAATAGCTGACAAGTTGATCTTGCTTACGCATATTGCTGGCTTGGCTTGCTAAATTCAACGTCATGATGACTTCATGGATAGTGAGCTGACGACGCGTTAAATTTGTATCACTAGCCGCTGAAGTATCATTCGCTTTGAGCTGCTGTTTATTTTCAGTAGCTGCATCTACCAGCTCTCGACGCTGTAAATCCGTACCTTCATAACTGCCAAGACGCTCATGACTGTGCAAAAATTCCTGAATATTTTGAATCGCAAGATTTTGTATTTGCCACGGGCTTGGCTGCGAGCTTTGCGCTTGTAGACGCTCAATATCTTTGAGCAAACTTTGCTTGATAACGATGGTTAACGCAGGCGCAATCTCATTACTGCTTTGCGATAACTGCCAATGTAAACCTCGCAATAACTCAATCGCCGCACTGTCATTACTATCCGCCAACAGTCTATCAGCAGCTTTGATTTGGATACGCAACAGGTCCAACTGATTCTGCGCTTGGCTACTGGCCTTAATTCTAGGCTCTGGCAGCGTCTGCTGACTCATGGCAAATAGACGATCGTCCATTTCGTTTAATCGACTGATTACTTGCTCATTGCTCTGCAAACGGTCGTTGACACTATGCTGAAAGCGCTGCTGACTAATATATAGCCACAATAATGCAGCGATCAGTAACAAGATAACCAGCCATTGCATCCGTAGCAGCAAAATATTTGCTTGCCGGCGCTGCTGAACAGTAGAAGGATCCTTAGATAAGGACTCAGAATTCATTGACATAAGGCAGTACCGTTATTGGTATAGATAAACATGTTTAAAGCAAATGAGAAGTTTTAGGTATTATATTTTGGAATTAATAGCTGAGAGAATCGTATCTGGCGATAAATCCTCTACTCGCCAGTAGCTCAACTGCTGTGCGACAACCATATTGGCAAGACGCTCCCCTAATACAACGTAAGAAAAATCTTTTAGAGTAAGCGATAGACGCTGTGTTGTATCAGTCACTGCATCAGAATTTTGCTCTTTGTTTATTATCTTTGATTGGCCATCATTTACGATATTTGACCAATGCTCAAAAGCCGCCGCACTGCTGATTACGACAATTGGCTTTGGCTGCTTTGGTAGGGCAATATCTGACGTAGTACTATGAGTAAGAAAATCTTGTTGCCACTGCTGATACTCAGCTATTGCATCGATAGGCATTGTACGCTCGTACCAAGCAATACTATCGATATGTACACCGCGCGCCTGTAATGTATCAACCAATAATCGACGTCCACCAAGCCCGCGCCATATCAGCAATTTATCGCCTGCTTGTAAGCTATCGATTTCAGGCATTGCTAGCATACCTTCGTTATTGGCCGTCTCAGGCTGAAGTATTTGATAGTTTGTTGTATCTATACGCACCTGACTGAACTCTGCCGCTGTTGCTTCACCAACCGCAACCAGAGGACTAGGTAATGATAAACCTTCTGACAATCTCTGCGCATAACTGTCTGTCGTTTTGTATTCGCACTCTTTAAATTCATTTTCAAGTGACTGCCAAGCGACTAGCCCTGAAGCCGCCGCAGTTGGACTGACGATAACAAGCGCTTTGTACTTCCCCGCCAGCCACCGATGCATTAATGCAATATCTAGATCAGTTGTTGGACGTGGTCGTAGCGTCAACATTGGCATCTCAACCACTGTCAATCCTGCCGCTTGCAAATGCTGCGTCAACGGTGCTGCTCGCTCTACTGGGCGAGTATTAATGACAATTTGCGGCATTACTTTTGACTTATCATTAGCATAATTCTTATGAGAAGTTACGTATGTAGACTGAGTTGGCATTGATGACATCGATATACCATGACAAAAACGAATGAAAAAGGCTTAAGTATATAAAAATGGCTGATGCTTAGATCAGCCTATCTTACGGTTAATCCAACCTATAGCGACTGTACTTTTACTACTCAGGCTGATAGATCGCTGACAAAATAGCGCCTGCACCATCGGCAAGTAGCATTTCTGCGACATCGATACCCAGTTGGTTGGCTTGGGATTCTTGCTCAGCTTGTGTCCCAACCAACGTAGCTCGTTTGTCTGCCTTCAACAATTCGCTACCATCGGCCTGACCCACTCGACCGCGTAGCCATAGCACATTCCCGCTGTCGTTATTGCCGTTATCACCATTGTTATCATTATTAACGCTGGTTTCTTCAGCTGTCTGCAGAACTGCATAAGCGGCGATCGGTACTTGGCAGCCGCCCTCTAAATGACGGTTCAGAGCACGCTCAGCGATAAGTCGAATACGGGCTTTGTCATCATTGAGTGGTGCAAGTAATTTAAGGACTTCTTCATCGCCTTCACGGCATTCGATTGCTAAGGCACCTTGCCCAACTGCAGGCAAGCAAGCTGCGATATCAAGCTCACCGCGTATTCTCGCGTTTAGCTCAATACGCTGCAAGCCGCTCGTTGCCAGAATAATGGCATCGTATTCACCAGCATCTAGCTTGCCCAAACGAGTGCCGACATTGCCGCGCAACGTTTTGATTTGCAGGTCAGGACGATAGGCTTTGATTTGGCATTGACGACGTAAACTTGATGTCCCAACGACTGCACCTTGTGGTAGCTCATCAATACTATTATAAGTGTTTGATACAAAGGCATCTGTTGGTGAGGCGCGTTTACAGTAGACGCCTAATGTGAGGCCTTCGGGAAGCTGCATCGGTACATCTTTTAGCGAGTGCACTGCTATATCTGCTTGTTTGTCATACAGCGCTTGCTCAAGCTCTTTTACAAACAATCCTTTGCCACCGATTTTGGCCAAAGGTGTATCCAAAATCTTGTCACCCTTAGTGACAATTTTTAGTAAATTAATCGTCAGATCAGGATACAACGCCAATAAACGATCACGAATATGCTCAGCCTGCCATAGGGCTAAAGGACTTTGACGTGTAGCGATATTTAGAGTAGTCAAAACAGGTTGCTGCGAATTGCTCATAAAGGGCCTCAATAAGTTCGATACTAATACTATAGTGGCTATAGTCCCTATGTCAGTACTATTCGTATTTATACTGAATAATATCGATATTACTCGATAGGGTAAATTTGCCAAAGCATAGGCGACTCAAATGATTAATAGTAGATGCTGACGCAAAAAAATACCCCTATTTAAGCATAAATAAGGGTTTGATGATATGGAATGATTGGTCGCTATCAGGACAGCCTATCACATGCTTTGGATTTTATCACGTAAGGCAGGTAAGTGACGACGACTGACCGCTAGCGTCTCATCAATACCTTTAAAACGTATCTGATACTGGCCTGCATCTAGAGTTTCTAAAAAGTCCAAATAACTAAGGTTGATGATGGCATTGCGATGTACTCGGAACAGACGATCATCAAATTCTTGCTCTAACTCTTTTAGCGTTTCATCAATCAATACCATGCCATCTTTGTGACGTACTTTGACGTATTTTTGATCTGCTGCAAAATAGTAGATATCTTTTAGCTTAATCAATTCAACACCGCGATGCGTACGAGCAGCGATATGTTCACGTATCGGACGTGCTGTCGGGTCTTCAAGCTTGCGAATTTCGTTTAGTTGAGCAGCATTTAGATTCTTCGCTTTGTTTAATGCCTCTAGTAGCTCATCTTTGTTTGCAGGTTTCAACAAATAGCCAATTGCATTGGCTTTTAACGCTGCGATCGCATAATGGTCGTATGCCGTCACAAATATAATCGCTGGTGGATGCTCAAGTTTGGCAAGTTCTTGAGCACAGCGCACGCCGTCCATTTCAGGCATTCGAATATCTAATAATATAATATCTGGCTGCTGGGTTTTTACAGCGACGATGGCTTCTGCACCTGTTGTGGCCTGAGCAACTACCTCATGGCCTGACTCCTGTACAATTCTCACCAAGCGCTCACGCGCTAGGGGCTCATCATCACAAACTACGATACGCATGCAAACTCCCATCCAAGGACATACTTAATATTTTATGTAATAATATTACGGCTATATTAGCACTCATTATCAATCACTTAGAATATAAAATCTAAATTATTTAATAAAATTCTGACGAAAGCTACCAGTTTTTATAGCGGACAATATACTCCTGCTATCGGTAGATTTTATATGGTGTAATTGTGTTTCACGGTAGTTATGATATTACTTATTCGTAATCATTATTTATCAAGCATAAATTATGACGTCTATACATAGTGATGCAATAAGTATGCCATATAGGCTTTTGAAAGGTAAAAGAATGGAGAAAGCTAATAAAGAACAGTAAGTTATAAACCGACGTCTTGTAGAGGATAGTCGATGATGGTGATAATTTGAGTACTGGCTACCGAACTTTGGATATCAGCACTTTGTCCAAAATGGGCGCGCAAACGATCAGCTTGAATATAGAAATTCATATGCTGACGCAAGTCATGATTGATAATTAGTGTCTTTTTGGGAAGCGCAACATCAATCATGATTTTAACTCGGTGTTGTTCCCACGTGACTTCAATATTAATACAGATAGTTTCTGTGGTCAGCTCTACCACATTGAGGAGTATTTTCTCTAGCACGCTTTGTAGCGTTAGCGCAGTGATAACCATGTCATACATGATATCTTCTTCAGGTAACTTCCAATTGACTTCGAGCTTGTCTGCTAAACGACTAGATTCGATTGCCAAATAATGCTCACAAAGATCAACCTCTTCTTCAAAGCTAATCTCACGTGTACCACTAAAACTAGCACGGAACAATGCAGAGACGTGCTGTAATAAGTCAGCGGCTTTGGGCGGGTTTGATTCAATCAGTGATACGAGTGTATTGATAGTATTAAAGAAAAAGTGCGGGGCCGTACGGGCTTTTATTAGGTCATTTTGCGCAGTCAATTTATATTCAAAGGACAGCTTGAGCGCATTAAGCTCACGGTAGCTGCGCAGAAAATATAATAAAAACACAGTGGTAAAACCGCCAGACAACACTGTATTGAGCACGATATTCAATATAAACGTGCGACTATCATATGTTAGCCAACCGAAATTAATCATAGATAATGTGACTAACGCCATCGAAACTGCAGCAGCAAACATTAGTAACAGTACAATCCGCATACTTACGCTAAGAATACTGGCGTTTTTGAAGGCAGGGCGTAGGTAGTCAACTAAATACAGTGAGGGAATAACCGTCAGAGTGTTTTGAGTGAAGCTACTTACAAACTGAATCATGAAGTCTGACCAAGTGGCTAAGCTATGGCGCTCCATTACCGTTAGGAACAAGGACCAAAAAAAGATATATGTCAGCCACTGCCAAGGCCTCATGATCTCCATGAGTTTAGGAATAAAAAACTCTAAGCGTGTAGCTAGTAAGGCAACCTCATCATTTGCTATACTCGAGTTCTTATTCTCTTGACTTGTCTTGTACCGATATGAACGCCAATTCTTCAAAACCTAGTAATCCTGAATCAAGTAAAAGTTCATCTGACTCTGATTTTAGCACAGATGCTCCGATAACAAGTACCACAACGCAGACTGCGCCTGCTAGTAGCCAAGGCCAACAAATGTGGGGCGGGCGCTTCAGTGAAGCGACAGATAGCTTCGTTGCTGCCTTTACTGCCTCTGTAGGCTTTGACCAACGCTTTGCTCGTCACGATATTCAAGGCTCGATTGCTCATGCAACGATGCTAAAAGAATGTAACATTTTAACTGCTGATGAAGTTGCCACCATTATCGATGGCCTTCAGCAAGTATTGCGCGAGATTGAAGCAGGTGAGTTTAACTGGTCGATCGCCCTTGAAGACGTGCATATGAACGTCGAGTCACGTCTGACTGACATTGTAGGTGCCGTTGGTAAAAAGCTACACACTGGTCGTAGCCGTAACGATCAGGTAGCCACAGACATTCGCCTATGGTTGCGCGAAGAGACTGATAATATTATTGAGTTATTAGTACGTTTACAAAGTGGTTTACTTGATTTAGCTGAGAAGCATACTGACACTATCATGCCAGGCTTTACTCATTTGCAAACGGCACAGCCTGTTAGCTTTGGCCATCATGTAATGGCATGGTTCGAAATGTTATATCGCGATACTGAGCGTCTTGTCGATGCACGTCGCCGTATCAATCAGATGCCACTTGGTAGCGCAGCGCTTGCTGGTACGACTTTCCCAATCGATCGTACCATCACTGCTGAATTGCTAGGTTTTGAAGGTATCTGTCAAAACTCACTCGATGCTGTTTCAGACCGTGACTTTGCGATTGAGTTTACTTCAGCAGCTTCTATCCTGATGATGCATATGTCGCGTATGAGCGAAGAGATTATTCTTTGGATGTCGGCACAATTTAATTTTGTGCAGATACCAGATCGCTTTTGTACTGGCTCATCGATCATGCCGCAAAAGAAAAATCCTGACGTACCTGAGTTGGTACGCGGTAAAGCGGCACGCGTCTTTGGTCAGTTGATGACTTTGCTTAGCCTAATGAAAAGCCAGCCACTCGCCTACAACAAAGACAATCAAGAAGACAAAGAGCCTTTGTTTGATTGCGTTGATACGTTGACAGGTTCACTATTAGCGTTTGCTGATATGCTACCGAATATTACGCCAAATAAAGAAAGCATGCGTGCTGCGACGATGAAAGGCTATGCGACTGCGACTGACTTGGCAGATTACCTAGTACGTCAAGGCGTAGCATTCCGTGACGCTCATGAAGTGGTTGGTAACGCTGTTGCTTTAGGCATCAAAGAAGGTGTTGATCTAAGTGATTTGTCATTGGCACAGCTACAGCAATTTAGCGATGCTATCGGTGAAGACGTCTTCGACTATCTAACGCTAGAAGGCTCATTAGCAGCTCGTGACCATTTGGGTGGCACTGCGCCAAACCAAGTCAAGCAAGCAGTGGTCAATGGCCGTGCTCGCTTAAAAGCCTTTGCCTAATCAGTACTTTTGAATAAAAGCTAACCTGCTAATATAAATTTAACACCCGCTATTTACGCGGGTGTTTTTATTTGTCCTATGACCTCTACTGGATTAGCCAATGTCATTATCAAAATATCACTAGCTTTGAAAATTCAAATAAAAAGGCTGAACGTGGATAGCATTTGTTTTATATCAATAATCAATGATGCTATAACAAATGGATAGAAGTCTAATGATATACATTAGTACCCCTTGCTAAACCTACCAAGACCGTTATCATAGAATCATATGATATTTGATTTAATCACTTAATATAATGAATAAGGAATGCCTTATGACTGAGACTTTTAACCCTCAAGCAAATACTGTGTTTTGTCGTAAATATAAGCAAGATTTACCAAAGATGCCGCATCCACCCTTCCCTAATAAAAAAGGTCAAGAGCTGCAAGAGACCGTATCTGAAAAGGCGTGGAAAGAATGGCTTGAGCATCAAACCATGCTTATTAATGAGAATCATCTAAGCATGATGGATCCTGCTGCCAAAAAGTTTTTAACAGAGCAGCGTGATAAGTTCTTAGACAATGAAGACTATGAGCGCGCACAAGGTTGGACACCAGAAAGCTAGTATTTACTGGCTTTCTACTAGCTACATTTAGTAGTTATAAAAAAACGCGCTTACTATAGCGCGTTTTTTATTATAAGGTGAAAATCACAGTCATTCCTATCAGCCTTCATCACTATCTGACGTTTCAAGCTCATTGGCTGACAATGTACTAACTTGACGAGCAGCTAAGCGATCATTGGCTTCTTGCACCGCTTTTTCGACCATCGTATAGTCTGAATGACGCACGTCCTGCCCACTGATATAGTTAATCACTAGCTCTGCGACATTTTGTGCATGGTCACCAATACGCTCTAGCGATCGTAATATCCACATAATATTAATGACTTTTGATACATGGCGCGAGTCTTCCATAATATAGGTCATCAAGGCGCGTATGGCTGACTGATATTCGGTATTGACCACGCTATCATTACGCATCACTTCAAACGCTTGCTCCGCATTTGATTGACTAAAAGCTTCTAACGAGTTGTTTAGCATCAGACGAACTTGATTGCTCAAATGCTGAACCTCAGCATAGCCGTATGCTGATTTGCCTTCTGCCGCTATTTTACTGGCCATTCGCGCAATTTTTACCGCTTCATCACCGATACGTTCCAAATCAACCACACCTTTACTGATTGACATGACTAAACGCAAATCACTGGCAGCTGGCTGGCGTTTGGCGACCAATAATAAAATGTGCTCGTCGAGTTCGACCTCCATTCGATTGATATCGAAATCCATATCGATGACTTCTTGCGCCAGTGTTTCATCTTTATCGATCAGAGCATGAATGGCTTTGGCCACTTGGTTGGCCGCGCTATCACCCATGTATAAAAATAAACGGATGGCTTCATCAAGATCTTGGTCAAAACTTTTGGAGATATGCTTATCACTTTGCATGAGAGGTATTCCCTAGAATCTATATTTTAATAGCGCAGTGTGCCTATGAAGTTAGAAAGTCGGCTTATGACATGCTAATCAGCTTTGTCTGCTTGTACCGATTTCAATCTCAATCAATGTTAGCCATAACGACCTGTAATATAGTCTTCTGTCGCGGTTTGGGTAGGTTTGGTAAATATCTGATCGGTCTCACCCATCTCAATCATGTCGCCCAAATACATATAGACCGTATAGTCAGATACGCGTGCTGCTTGCTGCATATTGTGAGTGACGATAGCGATGGTATAGTCGTTTTTTAGATCTTCGATCAAATCTTCGATAGCACCCGTTGAGATAGGATCCAGTGCTGATGTCGGCTCATCAAGCAACAATACTTCAGGCTTGGTCGCGACGCTACGGGCGATACATAGACGCTGCTGCTGACCACCTGATAACGACAGTCCTGATGCTTTTAGCTTGTCTTTCACTTCTGGCCATAGTGCTGATTTTTTCAGTGCCCACTCGACACGATGATCTAGCTCGTCTTTGCTTAATTTTTCATATAATCGTACGCCAAAGGCGACATTGTCATAGATTGACATCGGGAACGGCGTTGGCTTCTGAAAAACCATACCAACTTGTGCACGCAGTAAGTTCACATCGATGTCTTTACCCAAGATGTTTTTGCCATCTAAATTGATGTTGCCCTCTGCACGCATACCTGGATATAGATCGTACATGCGGTTAAAGGTACGTAGTAGCGTAGACTTACCACAACCTGAAGGACCAATAAAAGCGGTCACTTTTTTATCCGCGATATCGATATTGATGTTTTTTAATGCCTGAAAATCATCGTAATAGAAGTTTAGATCTCGAACTTCCATTTTTGCAGCAGGCATATTCTTAGGAATATCTTGAATCGTTTGCTTATTAAAATCAGCAGTGTTTGGTTGCTGAGCTTGGGCGCTAGTAGACATGGGTCTATTTAATAGGCTGCCTGTTGCCGTATTAAAGTTGTCAGCAGTCGTGTTCGTACGGACGTTGCTTAGGACATCATTCATAATATTTCAACCTAGCTCAATTAATTTCATATAAGTTTAAGTAAATGCTTAGCGTGTAGCGTACTACAGTCTGGTCTGCTCTCAGCCCTTATTTGGGCTGACCTCTACCACCGATAAATCTTGCCAAAATATTCAACACTAGGACAGATGCGGTGATCAGTAGTGCTGCCGCCCAAGCCAATGTATGCCAGTTGTCATAAGGACTCATCGCAAACTGGTAAATGGTATTGGGTAAGTTAGCAATAGGCTGACCCATATCTGTACTGAAGTATTGATTGTTAAGTGCGGTAAATAGTAACGGCGCTGTCTCACCAGTGATTCGAGCAAAAGCCAATAACACACCTGTGGTCAGTCCCGCGCGCGCTGCTTTTACCGTAACCTGAGTGACCAGTTTCCATTTAGGAGTACCTAGCGCATAGGCTGCTTCGCGTAGACTATTAGGTACCAGATTCAGCATGTTTTCTGTCGTACGCACGACCACTGGAATAACAATCAATGCCAATGCCAACGCGCCCGCCCAACCAGAGAAACTTTGACCTTTTACCATCAGTGCGTAGATAAATAGACCGATGACAATCGATGGCGCTGACAATAGAATATCATTTAAAAAGCGTGTGACCTTGCCTAGCATACTGCCTTTAGAAAACTCAGATAAGTAAATACCTGTCATAAGACCAATAGGTGCACCAATGAACAATCCTGAAAACGCCAACATGACCGAACCAACGATGGCATTGCGTAAACCGCCTGCACTCATCGGTGGCGGCGTATCAGCAGTAAAGATTGGTAGCTGCACCATGCCTTGGAAGCCTTCAACAAACAAAGTCACCAAAATCCATGACAACCAAAAGAGGCCAAAAATCATCGCTGACATAGCAAAGCCTAGACCTAATTTGTTGGTCAAACGACGCTTGTTATACAGGCTTTGATTGTAGCGGGTAGCGCCGTTTGGCTTAGTAGGTAGTGGTGCATTGATCGCATTGTTAGCAGGCATAATATTTATTTCCCATATCTTTTATCAATATCTATCAAGGTTCAATAAATCGGTAACAGACTTATCGGTTACCTGCTTTGTGATCCATGCGCATGAGCATCAGTTTTGCTAAAGACAGCACAATGAAGGTGATGATAAATAAGATTAAGCCTAGATGTAGTAAAGACGCAAGATGTAGCTCACTTGACGCTTCAGCAAACTCATTGGCCAAGGCCGAGGTAATCGTCACACCAGACGTGAATAGGCTTGGACTGATATTAAACGCATTACCAATCAAGAAAGTAACTGCCATCGTCTCACCCAATGCACGACCAAGACCCAAAATTACGCCACCAACGACACCAGCTTTGGTATAAGGCAGGATAATCTTGAACATGACTTCCCAAGTCGTCGCGCCCATGCCATATGCTGACTCTTTCAGTAAGTCTGGTACGACAGAGAAAACATCGCGCATAGTAGCGGCGATGAACGGTATGATCATAATGGCAAGTACTAGGGAGGCGGTAAACATACCCAGTCCCATAGGCGCACCTGCAAACAGCTTACCGATAATAGGCAAAGGCCCGACGTGCTCAATAAACCATGGCTGAATGTGATCACCAAAGAATGGCGCAAATACGAACAGTCCCCACATGCCATAAATGATAGATGGGATACCAGCCAACAACTCAATGGCGATGCCAAGTGGTTTTTTGAGGAACTTAGGGCACATCTCGGTTAAAAATATCGCAATACCGAAACTGACTGGAACCGCGATAACAATAGCGATAAATGACGTGACTAGGGTGCCGTAAATAGGCGCTAATGCACCGTATTCATTGGCGACTGTATCCCAGTTATTGCTGGTATAAAATCCCAAACCAAACTCTTGAATACTCGGCCATGCTCCAACAATTAGAGACACCAAAATGCCCCCTAAAGATAGGAGGACGAGTATGGCAAACGCTTTAGTAGAGTTAACAAATAAAGCGTCGTAACGTTTTTGTTTAGCCAGTTGGGACCTTAAGTCTGTCATAAGTGTCTCAGCATTGAATGGGATGAATCGAAATATTAAAAAGATGTATATCAGGTTTTAACACAACAAACTTAAACGGTATGAGTAAACATATCTATCGAGATGTATTCATCAAATTTGCTGTGTTAAAACCCCTCAAACAACTACCGGAGAATAGTTATTCGAGAGGATAACTTGTCGGTTGCTAAATAGTATTTAGCAGAAACAAATTACTGAGCTGGCTTGTAGACAGGCTGTCCATCACTACCTTTCACTTCGTTCCACTTCTCTTTGAACAAGGCCACTGCCGTGTCAGAGAATGGTACGTAGTCTAGTTCCATGGCGCTGTCATCACCTTGGGTATAAGCCCAGTCAAAGAAGTTCAATACGCCAGCGACTTGCTGAGGATTTTCTGGTTGCTTATGTACCAAGATAAAGGTCGCAGCAGCGATAGGCCATGCTTGGTCAGTTTCAGAGTTGGTGATGACTTTATAAAAGCCTTCTTGTTGTGACCAGTCGATATCACCTGCCGCAGCAAACGTCTCAGCAGATGGCTGTACGATGTTACCAGCTGCGTTTTTCAGCGCAGTATGTGACATCTTATTTTGCTTAGCGTAAGCATACTCAACATAGCCGATAGAGTTTTTCATGCGGTTTACGTAGCTTGAGACGCCTTCGTTACCTTTACCGCCTGCACCAGTAGCAGAAGTCGGCCATTTGACGGTTTTATCAACACCAACAGTGTCTTTCCAGTCTGGTGAAACCTTGGCAAGATAGTCAGTGAAGTTGAAGGTCGTACCTGAACCATCTGAGCGGAATACTGTTGTGATTGCGGCATCTGGCAAGGTCAAATCTGGGTTCATCGCCTTAATCGCAGGGTCATTCCAGTTACTAATCTTACCCAAATAGATATCAGCCAACGTTGTGCCGTCTAGCTTCAGTGCACCAGGCTCAACACCGTCGATGTTGACGATTGGTACAACACCACCGATAACTGTTGGGAACTGAATCAAACCCGCTTCATCTAATTCTTCAGGCGTCATTGGGGCATCAGAAGCACCAAAATCTACTGTTTTTGACTGGATTTGTTTGATACCACCAGACGAGCCAATCGACTGATAATTGACTTGGCCGCCGGTCGCAGCATTGTAGTCATATGACCATTTCGCATAGATAGGCTGCGGGAACGACGCACCTGCACCTGTAATATTCATAGCGATATTTTCAGCAGATTTAAAATCTGACGTAGCAGAAGATGCTGTCTGAGAGGTTGTTTCAGCTGTTGTCACAGCGCTACTGCTAGTATCAGCAGTTGGCTCCGCCGTATCTGTTGACTTATTACACGCCGTAAGCATTAATGTACAACTGACGGCCACTGCTAATAACGAATAACGCATGTAGGACTCCTGAAGTTTAACAACGGTATAAAAAAGCATTGCTTGTGATATGCGTGTTATCTTGCCAAATCTTTATGACAGTTTAATGACAACTTCTAGAATCCTTCATTCGCTTTACATAATATTTGAATAATTTGTCTACAACCTAGTAATACTAAGCATCTTCATTTATTAACACTCAAAAAATTATTCACGAAAATATGAAACCTTGTGTTTGACACAGAATATTTGTATCCAAATACTATTAGCCGTTGGTACAGAATTTTGTTAGTATGAAGGCTGATTTACAACACTGACAGACTCGGGGTGCGGTGTATTTTTGGCTCACTTTACTAAACTTGCTTTATTAAAGTAGTCGCCTTGATACATTCGCTGAGAGATCACCCGCCGAACCTGATGCGGTTAGTACCGACGCAGGGAAGTCTTAAGCACTTTGTTATTTATGACAAAGGGCGCGTAGAAATACATTTTTATCGTCACTACTGTCTTAGTATGCGTAATGCATAGCCAGATAAGAAGAGAGGATATCAAGCTGCGTCCAATATTTGATGAGCACCATACGCGACGATATTTTTTGGTCGAAGTTGTGGGTTCATGATATAAACTTGTCTAGATGATGGATGCCTACCCCCGCAGATACTGGCGGTGTTGATTTTATTCAAAAACCAACACGCTAGGACAGCATATGACTACTGCAGACACCACCTCAATTGCACCGAAAGCCCAAACGCATAACCCAGCCGACAACTCAACGCTTGCTTCAAATGCTGCTGACACAACCAACGTCAAAGCAGATAAGAAAGCAGATGCGCTAAAAACCCCTGCTCACCGTGCCGCAAGTGATGCCCGTTTCGAAGAAGATGCGCGCGACTTGCACCGTATTTTACCTGCCTCAAGAAAAGTCTATATCGAAGGATCAAGACCTGACATCCAAGTACCGATGCGTGAAATCAGCTTGGCTGATACGCCTGTTGGCGGTACTGGAGATAAAGACGGTGAGCATAATCCGCCCTTTTATGTGTATGACACTTCAGGTGTATATACCGACCCTAATGTCGATATCGATCTCACACGTGGATTGCCAAAGTTGCGTGAAAGCTGGATCGCAGAACGCGATGATACTGAGCAGTTAAGCGGCCTATCTAGCTCATATGGACAAGCACGTGCTCGCGATATCAGCACTGCCAACCTTAGATTTGCTCATATTGATAAACCGCGTCGCGCCAAAGCAGGACAGAATGTCACGCAAATGTACTACGCACGTCGTGGCATCATCACCCCTGAGATGGAATATATCGCCATACGTGAAACGCAAAAGCAGCATGAACTGACCGATATGCGTCAACACGATGGTGAGAGCTTCGGTGCCAATACGCCTCAAATCATCACCCCTGAATTTGTTCGTGATGAAGTGGCGGCTGGACGTGCAATTATCCCAAACAACATCAACCACCCTGAGTCTGAGCCGATGATCATCGGGCGCAATTTCTTGGTGAAAATCAATGCCAATATCGGTAACTCAGCGCTGGGTTCGTCTATCGATGAAGAAGTGTCCAAAATGACGTGGGCAACACGTTGGGGTGCGGATACCATTATGGATCTATCAACGGGTAATCATATTCATGAAACCCGTGAATGGCTAATCCGTAACTCTCCTGTGCCGATTGGTACGGTACCGATTTATCAAGCACTAGAAAAAGTCGATGGCGTCGCTGAAGATCTTACATGGGAGATATTCCGTGATACGTTGATTGAGCAAGCAGAGCAAGGCGTGGATTACTTTACTATTCACGCTGGCGTACTATTACGCTATGTGCCACTTACCGCAAAACGTTTGACAGGTATCGTCTCACGCGGCGGCTCTATCATGGCGCAGTGGTGTCTAGCCCATCACAAAGAAAGCTTTTTATACACGCATTTCGAAGATATCTGCGAGATTATGAAACAGTACGATGTAGCATTTAGTCTAGGTGATGGCCTACGTCCTGGTTGCTTACAAGATGCCAATGATGAAGCGCAGTTCGGTGAGCTACGTACGCTTGGTGAATTGACCAAAGTCGCATGGGAGCATGATGTACAGGTGATGATCGAAGGCCCTGGACACGTCGCGATGAACCGAATCAAAGAAAACATGGACTTGCAGCTTGAGCTATGTGCTGACGCGCCTTTCTATACTTTAGGGCCATTAACCACAGACATCGCCCCAGGTTATGACCACATCACTAGCGCCATCGGAGCTGCGATGATTGGATGGTTTGGCACCGCGATGCTTTGCTATGTCACACCAAAAGAGCACTTGGGTCTACCAAACAAAAAAGACGTCAAAGACGGCATCATCACTTACAAGATTGCCGCGCACGCCGCTGACCTTGCCAAAGGTCACCCCGGTGCGCAGGCTCGTGACAATGCACTATCTAAAGCACGTTTTGAGTTCCGCTGGGATGATCAGTTCAATCTAGCACTCGATCCAGATACGGCACGTGAGTTCCATGATGAAACATTGCCAAAAGATGCGCACAAAGTTGCTCATTTTTGCTCGATGTGTGGCCCTAAATTTTGCTCAATGAAGATCACTCAAAACGTGCGGGATTATGCGGCGGGGCTGAATAAAGATGCCACTAACCAAAAAGCTGCATCATAAAATAAATAGACGACTTAACGGATATGAATCATTTGATTGAAGTGATAAACATACTAGCGAAGGACGTCAGTGGCATAAAGAGCTGTAGGCAAACTATATAGCAGCGCGTCAAAAAAGCTCGAACCTGATAATCAGGTTCGAGCTTTTTTTAAAATAACTCTCAATATCTTTAAAAATTGAATACTCAATTCAGTGGATATTTTTTCTCGATTTTTCGAATTTCCTCAATACCTGTAGATTCTAGCTTGGAGACAATATAAAACTCTTTGTCACTGCCAAAATTATCTAAGGCATTGTTAAGCCCTTTTATGTACTCATAAAACTCTGAATAAGAATAAACTTCCTCATTGTAGCGAGTATCAGGTTTATCTATATAGAGGTATACCGAACCTTCGCACTGTGTTACTTCACCTTTGATATTTGTCTCAGCCTCATAGGAGCTTGACGTCAATATTTTGTTGCTGTTATAACTCATACAGACTTTCTGTCCACCCCTGTTCATCGTTTCAAACTTATAGCTATCCAATTTTTGATTTAAATTGGTCTTCAGTTCTGAAAAATCTGTCTCGTTTGCTGAAGTATCTAAATTACCCAAAACAACATCTACTTCTGTCAGAGAGTTCAGCATAACTTTGTCGTTAGTGCCTCCCATCGCACTGAGCAAACCAATATGATGAATACCTTTGCGAGATAGCTCATCAATAATTTGCTGTACTGAGTTAGTAGTACCAAGGACGTCATCACTATAGGCCACGCCAATCCATGCCATTGTCTTCCCCCACGCTATTTCTTGAGTGAGATAGGGTTCAATAGTTACACCCAGAGCTTTTAGAGCTTTGCTTTTATCCTCAGGTAAGTTAGCTGCCAGTACTACTGTATCCTCTTTACACAAAGGATTGTTGTTTAAATGATTGATAAAATTTGATAAATCCTGAGACTGCATTGATAGCTCTTGCTCACCAAGCGTTAACGCTCGAGAACATGTATAGCGAAGAAATTCAGCTTCACGTTTACCTTTATAGAGTTTGTAGCTATTACTACTGGTGTCTACAAGATTGCCAGATAACATGTTGAAAATATCAGGTAGACTTGGGTTTTTATCTTGTAGCAAATCTTCAAAAGATGCCATGGTAGCAAGATTGCCTTTGTTGACCGTTACATAGCTATCGCTTTCAAGATAAAAAACCCTAGTGGTTTCAATACTGTCAGCGTTATATAAGTTTCCAAGATGTGTTCCAGAAATTGGCAAAACCTTATACATTTTCCCAGTTTCGTTATCGAACCTAGCAGGTGCGCGAATGTACTGATCGACGTCCTCGTCATCTTCAGCTGCCATTTCGTTAGAAAAAGTGACATCTGGAACCTGTGGTTCAACCTTATCTGGTTTAGTAGTTGGTATGACTGGTGTCTCTGGCGTAACACTACTATTTTTATTACCGCCATCACTACCACCACCGCAGCCATAAAGTGCCAACATAGAAGCCAAAGCCAAACTTAGATAACGTTTATTCATCAATACATATCCATTTAGGTTAACGGTCAATCAACATAGAAGTGAACTTAATTTCGCTAATAATAGATTGAAACAGATACTAAATCAATACAAATAAACAAAAAATCCCAACAGATATTTTGCCTGCTGAGATTTTGGTGAGCACCAAATTATAGCTTTTAAACTCTATTTGTTAAAATGCAACTGTTAAACTTTCGACGCCTCATAGATTTCTTCGATTGAGCTATCAATCATTGCCGCAAATGCCTCATCGCTTTGCTGTTTACTCAAGCCTTCAGTAAAGGCACGCGAGAAGCTCGCAATCATACCTGGGTTTTGTTTAAGCTTGGCACAAGCATCGCTACGACTATAACCACCAGACAGCGCCACTACTTTGAGCACTTTAGGATGGTCAATCAGCTCCTGATAAAACCCAGCCTCTTCAGGTAAAGTCAGCTTAAGCATCACTTGATGTTCGTCACTTAAGCGTTCTAGATTGCGCAAAATATCTGCTTTTAACAGTAGCTCGCACTCATGCTTTTGAGTGCTATCAATATTGACCTCTGGCTCGACGATAGGCATCAGACCTTTTGAAATAATCTGCTTAGCCACATCAAACTGCTGCTGTACCACAAGCTCGATACCATCGACGTTTGGCTCATAAATGACTGAGCGCATTTTAGTACCGAATACGGGATAGTTTTTTGCTTTATCTAATAATAGATCTAGATTCGGAATCGGCTTCATGACTTGTACACCGCTCATCTGCTCAGCCAGACCTTTATCTACCTTTAAAAATGGTACGATATTTTTATCTTCCCATAGGTAGTTGGCCGTCGACTTGTCATTGACTTCGCGCTCCATGGTGTCTTCAAATAAAATTGCACCAAGTACACGCTCACTATCAAAACAGTCACACGTCATAATACGAGCACGCATTTCATGAACCAAATCAAACATGGCCTCATCGTTATCATAGTCGTCGCTGCTGACACCATAAGTCTCTAACGCTTTTGGTGTGCTGCCACCACTTTGATCAAGAGCAGCAATAAAACCTGAACTATTTTTTATACGCTGTAATTGCTTATCGTATTCCATTGAGCCTGCATCCTATTTTTATTGGTTAAATTAAATATCATAAACTAAGCTTTTTTATTCCATACAAGCCGTGTTATTTGTAGATAACCTTATCATAGGATGATTTGTATGCCTATATAGGATACGTGACAATATAGCCAAAAAATCATGAAACCAATACTTTTAGACAATGCGCATTACGCCAAAAACAGTACCCCTACACAGCAGACTGCCAATACTAATCCTATTATATTAATACGGTTCAACTGCTCTTTAAATACACCTACGCCAATCAATGTCGCTACGGCAATAACGCCGACATTCATACCAGTGAAAACAATACTAGGAGAATCATGCAGCACTTGATGTGCCCGTACATAAGCATAAATATTGCCCATGTTTAATGCGCCAAGCAGCAGTCCTGTCATAAGTGCTTGTTTTTGCCAACGTACTCGCGTGGCAAGTAAATAGATTAAAAGCAATACACCTGCTACGCCAAAACTTACCAGTAGAGTCAACGGAAAAGCTGCTCCTTGTTTGGCAACTTGTTTGAACAAAATATCAATAATGCCGTAGCCTGCCCATACCCCAAATAACCATAGAGGCGTATGCTTTGCTTGCCGAGTAATATCGTTATGCTGTGGTCGATAGACAAGCGCACCTAATGCCAAAAAGCCTAACGCCAGTCCAAGTATACGTGTACCAGTCAGTACCTCACCGAATAGCAAAAAAGCCGCTACGATAGGAATAATGAGTGATAAGCGCTGAGACGCGTCGGTTGCTACCATTCCCACCGCTTCAATAGCCCGTCCCAGAATGATAAATACAGCAGGTAATAGTACTCCAAGCGCAATGATGATTGCCCAAGCGCTATCAAGCGCATGTATGGCACCTACATCAGGTTTTAGTAATACCCAAGTCAGTAAAAAAGCCACAGGATAGCCTGCCACGATGGTCTGACGAATATCTATATTTTTCTGGCGCAATATTTTCAAAAGTACTGAGACGGCGACGCTACATAGCACCGCTATTATTAAATACATCATTCACTGCTACCTTTTGAACTTCAATGTTGAGTTATTATTGTTCGTATATTTATAAAAACCATTACATAAAATCCCTGCTAATCAGCTGATTTTTGCAATAAAATCATAGTTATAAAAGCAATATTTAAACCATGAATAAATTTAGGTGTAGAATGTAACAAAATATGTTTTCTACAGCAATCTATTTATTATGGTTATAACTGAAGCTTTCAAAACATAGCTATTCTTAAGCAAATTACAATTAGCATGCAGGTATGATTAGTAATTTTGCTAAAATAGCACCTAATCCCAATCACAAAAGTAAAGATTCTAGATAACGAGTCCTCTCGTTCATCTTGACGTACTGCTATTGATGTTTTATTACTGCCTATGAATGCTCTATTTCGCTTTTTCGAAAACCGCCTACCCGCCTTTCCAGATACACCTATGCCATTGCCATCACCTCGCGATGGCATGCTGAAGTTTTTGTGGGCATGTACCAATGGCCTACGCGGCTGGCTACTAATCTTTATGATTTTGTCCGCTGGTATCGGTATCTACGAGGCCATGCTGTTTGCTTGGATAGGTAATATCGTCGATTGGTTGGGCGTTTATACGCCGCAAAACTTATGGGTAGAAAAAGGCGATATGCTACTCATCATGCTCGCTGTCATGATAGTGAGCCCATTGTGGATCGCCTTGTCATCATTTATCCATTTTCAGACCTTGCAAGGCGTGTTTCCTATGCAGATGCGCTGGCGGTTTCATCAGCGAATGCTTGGGCAATCCATGCAGTTTTATCAGGATGAGTTTTCGGGTCGTGTCTCAGCTAAGGTAATGCAGACAGCCCTAGCAGTACGCGATACCGTAATGACCGTCACCGATATGTTTATGTATGTCTCTGTCTACTTTATCACCTCAGGGGTGATTTTGTTTAATTTAGACAGCTTACTACTCATTCCATTTGTCATTTGGCTGGTCTTGGTTGCCATTACCATTTGGTACTTTATCCCTAAGCTTAAACAAACAGCGATTGTGCAAGCGGATGCCCGTGCCTTGATGACAGGACGAATCACTGATGCTTATGCCAATATCATGACCGTTAAGCTATTTAGCCATTCTCGTCGTGAGCTAGGCTATGCCAAAAATGCCATGGGACAATTCTTAGGTACGGTACATGCGCAGATGCGCTGGGTCAGCTATTTAGAAGTATCGACCCATCTTATCAGTGTGATCTTGGTCAGTAGTACCGCGGGTATTGGATTGTACTTGTGGCAACAAGGCGCAGTTGGTGTTGGCGCCATTGCTGCTGCGACTGCTATGGCGTTGCGTCTAAATGGTTTGACGCGTTGGATTATGTGGCAGACAGCCAGTTTGTTTGAGAGTATCGGTACAGTTCAAGACGGTATGCGTACATTATCAGCACCGCAGACGATTATTGATAAACCTGACGCACCAGCGCTAGCCGTCACGGACGGGCGTATCGTGTTCGACCATGTTGACTTCAGTTATGAGAATGACGAAGAAGATAATGGCCAAGCTGGCGAGCCTATTGATGGTACCAACATCGCTAAACGCGCTCCTAACTCATATATCAAATTATTAGACAACTTCCACTTAGATATTAAGCCAGGTGAAAAGATTGGTTTGGTTGGGCGTTCAGGTGCTGGTAAATCGACCTTAGTTAATTTGCTATTGCGCTTCTTTGATGTTGATAGCGGTAAAATCCTGATTGATGGTCAGGCTATTGATGCGGTTACGCAAGAATCATTGCGTCAACAAATTGGTATGGTGACTCAAGATACGTCGCTGCTACATCGTACTGTGCGTGAAAACATCGCCTATGGTCGTCCGGATGCTACTGACGAAGAGATTATGATCGCTGCCAAACAAGCTCAGGCATGGGATTTCATCAAAGATTTGTATGATGATAAAGGCAATACAGGACTTGATACCCAAGTGGGTGAACGCGGAGTCAAACTATCTGGCGGTCAACGTCAGCGTATTGCTATCTCACGTGTTATGCTAAAAAATGCGCCGATTTTACTTTTAGATGAAGCCACCAGTGCGTTAGATTCTGAGATTGAATATGCTATTACCGAAAGCTTAAATGACATCATGACCGGCAAGACCGTTATTGCTATTGCCCATCGCTTGTCTACTATTGCCGCACTGGATAGACTGGTCGTTATGCATCAAGGCCGTATTATTGAGCAAGGTAGTCATGATGAACTGTTGGCATTGAATGGTGTCTACGCTCGACTGTGGCAACGTCAAAGCGGTGGCTTCTTAGGTGAAGATAACTAAGATTCATTAAGTCAGCTCAATCATAAGAAGACAAACTGCAAAAAAAATCACTCAAAATAAGTCACAAGGAAGTGTTTATTTTATGGAAGCATTCACAAACCGTATTACTCTTGGCGGAAAACAAGCACGTTACTATGACCTTAGCCAGTTTAATCAGCCGCTAGATTCAAGCTCTACTCCCCGCGCCCCAGCACATTTTTATAGTGGTAATAGTTTTACCGTCGGTACCTACACACCACTATTGAGCAAGCTAGCCACTGAGTTTGATATCAGCTCACTTGCCCTACGTGGCTACTGGTATGATAAGCCGCAAAGCCGTCGTCTGACGCGCGAGCAAGATGCTGATATGCTGATTGAGTTTTTAGAAAAGACCCAAGATAAGCCTGTCATAGGTATTGGTCATTCGCAAGGGGCTACGGCCACAGCGATGGCAGCTGCCAAACGTCCAGAGCTTTTTTCGCAGTTGTACCTGATTGAGCCTGTCACATTTACCAAACACCAAGCCACCTTTTATAAC
>TARA_R110000737_G_scaffold56577_3_pt1 | contig 66361 bp, 48 predicted proteins | sample TARA_R110000737 | Tara Oceans TARA_R110000737 (sample SAMEA4398027) | marine metagenome | biome: Polar Biome; feature: [SRF] surface water layer (ENVO:00010504); material: water (ENVO:00002006), including particulate matter (ENVO:01000060) such as... | depth 5 m | reverse complement strand
TCCATGACCGCGACCACATCACCTGCCTGCAAGCCCATATTTTTTAATACATTGGCCAAGCGATTGATACGTTTAAAAAACTCAGCATAGGTATAAGTGACTTTGTCGGCATAGCTAATGGTTTGGTTAGTGGAAGCAATCTTGGCGCGGTTTAGTAGCTGTTTGATAATTAATGGGAAACCATACGCGTCTTCGGCTTGATGGTAATTATCGTGTTCGTTGAGTATGGTTGTCATGGTATCTTCCTTGATAATAAATTGTCCTTGATATAGTCAATTCTCTATAAAAGAGTGACAGCGTTACCCTCACTTGAAGTATCACAGTTACATCTGCGATCGGTTGCCTTGTCTCTCTTCTAAACTGAATCAACTATAATCAATAATGGGGCGAGCATGCTTTTGAGTCTCAAACGCGTTCTATCACCATGGCAAGCCCTTGCCCAATACCAATACACAAGCTGACCACGGCATATTTGCCGCCCGTACGCTGTAGCTCTCGAGCAGTACTCAAGGCGATTCTGGCACCTGATGCGCCAAGCGGATGACCGACAGCGATGGCCCCACCATTGGGATTGACACGCTTATCATCAAAATCAATATCTAACCCTTTTAGACAACCCAGTACCTGTGAGGCAAAAGCTTCATTGATCTCAATGACAGACATGTCCTCAAGGGTCAGATCCGCACGCTTTAGTGCTAGCTTAATCGCTTCAACAGGACCCACGCCCATGATATTGGGTTCAACACCCATTGCACCTGATGATAAGATCTTGGCAATCGGTTTAAAGCCTAGCTTTTTCTCTGCTTGCTTTGAACCAATGATGAGCGCGGCAGCACCATCATTGATGCCAGACGCATTACCTGCGGTGACGACTCCATCTTGATTCAACGGTTTGAGTTTTTGTAGTGCTTCAATATTAGAGCTGGCACGCGGATGCTCATCATCTATGACTACTTTTGCAGGCAATTTCTTACCTTGGGATACAGTAATAGGTGTTATCTCATCGTCAAAAAACCCTGCTTGCTTGGCGGCTTGGTACTTGGCTTGCGATGCGGCTGCAAATTTATCGGCTTCCTCGCGCGTAATACCATACTTCTGCGCGACATTATCGCCCGTCTGCGGCATGGTATCACTGCCGAACTGCTCAATAATTTTTGGGTTGGGAAAACGGCTACCAATGGTGGTATCAAAAACTTTAAAGTCACGGCTAAAAGGCTGTTCTGTCTTGGCAAATACAAACGGCGCACGCGTCATCGACTCGACCCCACCTGCTAAAATAATATCCCCTTCATTGCACGTAATACTGCGAGCAGCATCGACAACAGTAGACAGACCTGATGCACATAGACGGTTTACTGTCTGACCTGGAGTTGTTACATCCAACCCTGCTAATAGAGCCGCGTTACGCGCGATATTGCGAGAGTCCTCGCCTGCTTGGTTGGCACTACCTAGCAACACTTCATCAAAGATATCAGCAGATAGTTGGTGTTTTTCGACCAATGCTTTCATCACGGTAGCAACCAAATCATCAGCACGTACGGTTGCTAATGCGCCAACATAGCGACCAAATGGACTTCTTAATCCGTCATAAATATAAGCATCTAACATAACGTTTCCTTGTCGTATTTTTTAACTCTAAATAATGGTTTTATGGTTTAATAACCATATCTTGTCGTTCAAATTAGTAAGTGTTTTGCTGAGTAAACAATGACATGTCAAGCTTGGCACGGCGTTGCAGCCAAGAGCTTGGACGATAACGTGGGTCACCTGTCAGCCCGTAGATGCGCCCTAAAATAAGCAGCACACGCGAGGCCCCAAGATGGTCGCCCCAAGAGATAGGACCATATGGATAACCTAACCCAAGCTTGACAGCATTATCGATGTCCTCAGGTGAAGCAATCCCTTGCATAGCAATGTCACAACCAAGGTTAATCACCATAGCGACCACACGTTGTGCCACAAAGCCGATGCTTTCTGTAATTAGCGTGGCACCGACAGCGGATTGCGTGGTTGCTTCACTGTCATCCAAGCCCTTACTGAATAATGCATAAGCTTGTGCGATAAATGTTTCCTGCGTGACGAGACTTGGCATCAAAGTACGATGCTTTGCTAGTCCAGTGAGCATATCAATGGCAACGGCTTGCTTAGGATTAACTTGATAACGAATGGCAGCATTGGTCGTATCTTCGCCATAGGGTGCGAGCAGCACCAAACTATCAGGGTTTGGCTTGTCGTTGTCATCGATCGCGACACCCTGAGACTTTAGGTAATCGACCAGTTGAGTTTTGTCTTCTGCCAGATCAGCGCCAACCCAAACTGAGGTAATAACGGCATCAGATATGAGTGCTTCGGACGACCGATCTTGAGCAGTAGCTGCTGACAACTTCTGACCGTTTTCATAGTGATAGAACCCTGCACCAACCTTACGACCAAGCTTTTTACCTACTAGCATTTGACGGGTCAATGGATGCGGGCGATAACGCGCTTCGTGATAGAACTGGTTGTAAATCGACTCCATCACGGGGTGCGATACATCGATACCAGTGAGGTCTAATAGCTCAAACGGCCCCATGCGAAATCCTGCGCCTTCACGCAAAATTTGGTCAATATTCTCAAACGTGGTTACCCCTTCACCCAATATTTTTAACGCTTCTGTGCCGTACGCTCTACCGCCATGATTGACGATAAAACCCGGTGTGTCTTTTGCTACCACACCTAGATGACCCATACGTTTGGCCAAATCGGAGAGAACGTCAATCACTGATTGCTGAGTAGACAGACCTGGAATGACCTCTACAATTTTCATTAAGGGGACTGGATTAAAGAAGTGAAATCCTGCCACGCGCTCCGGATGATCACAGTCAGCAGCAATTGCGGTCACTGATAAGGATGAGGTATTGGTCGCCAAAATAGTATCGGCAGTGACCACACCTTCTAACTGGGCAAAAAGCTGTTTTTTGATGTCTAGATTTTCGATAATGGCTTCAACCACTATCTCAGCAGTCGCAATTTGGTTAAGCTCCTGTAGTACCGTCAAATTACTTAAAGTATCCTGTAACTGCGCATCGGTAAACTTACCTTTAGCAGTTAGTTTTTCTAGGGTACTTTGCAAGGATTGTCGTCCTTGTTCAGCAGCGCCTGACTTAGCGTCATACAAGAGTACTTGGATGCCAGCTTGAGCAGCAATTTGAGCAATACCCATGCCCATAATACCAGTGCCGATAATGGCAATTGTGTTCACAGTCATAATAACTCTCTACATAGTGTGCTATGAAATTTTGGTTCAAAGGTGATAACTTGCTTCAAAAGCAATCACAATGTGGCTCTGAATTCACGTGCCTATGAATTCACGTGCTTATGAATTAACGCGGCTAGGGATTAATGCCCTTTGTACTCCGCAGGACGCTTTTCTAAGAAGGCTTTAGCGCCTTCTTTTTGGTCGTGAGTATTGAACAAAATCTGGAAAGCCTTACGCTCTAAAGCCAATGCACCTTCTAAGGGCATATCAACACCTAGATTTGCCACTTCTTTGATTTGCGCTAAGGCAATGGGAGAGTAATGTGATAGCTGCTCAGCAATCTCAATGGCGCGTGTGATAGTAGCCTCATCTTCAACGACTTCAGATACCAGCCCCATTGTGTCCGCCTCATCAGCGCTGATCATATCGCCCGTTAGTACCATTTTCATGGCCTTATGTTTGCCAATCGCGCGAAACAAACGCTGCGTTCCGCCAGCACCTGGCATGAGTCCTATCTTGATTTCGGGTTGACCAAATTTGGCAGACTTACCTGCGATGATGATGTCAGCATGCATGGCCAACTCACAGCCACCGCCCAGAGCGTAACCATTGACGGCAGCAATAATAGGCTTTCGGCAGTTAGTGATGGCATTCCAATAGCGTTCACTATGACGCAAGTACATATCCACTGTGCTAGTAGTCAAAAAATCGTTGATATCCGCACCAGCGGCAAACACCTTGTCACCACCAGTAAGGACGATCGCTTTGGTTTGTGAGTCATCATTTAATTGAATGAACAGGTCTGCCATTTGTTGGCGTAGCTCACTGTTTAGTGCATTGCGCACTTTGGGGCGATTAAGTCTAACGACACTCACGCCCTCTCCTTTTTTCTCACAAATAATGAGCGGCTCTTCCATGATCGACTCCTTAAACATCATTTTTGTATAAAGTACAAACACTCTAGCAAAGCATTTATTTTAAATATTAAATATCGCTATGCGGTATTTAATATCAATATATACTGTTTATTTTGGTTTGTGAAGTAGAAAAAATAGATAATTTAGAATAAAATCGGGATAAAAGGTTGTATTAAATTATATAAATACCGCAATGCGGTTTTTTAAACCAAAACTATTGTAATTTAATAATTCATCGATTATGCTGTTTATCCAAGGACGTCACATTATTTAGTACTGTCACAGTGCCGATATTGATATCAGGCATCAATCAAACAAGGAAGATTCATATGATTAGAGATAAAGAGACCCTCGACCACATCACTCAGACTATTCGTAACTTCGTTAATGATCAACTTATCCCTATGGAACATTGGGTTGCCGAAAATGACCGCCTTCCAGAAGAGATCATTGAGCAAATGCGAGAATTAGGGCTCTTCGGATTGACCATACCTGAAGAGTACGGCGGACTTGGTGTCACTATGGAAGAAGAGGTCACGCTGGCATTTGAGTTAGGACGTACCTCCCCTGCGTTTCGCTCATTAATAGGGACAAATAATGGTATTGGCTCATCTGGCCTAGTGATTGATGGCACTGAAGCACAAAAGCAGAAGTACCTACCTCGGTTGGCCAGTGGTGAAATCATCGGTTCATTCTGTTTGACCGAGCCGGAGTCAGGATCAGATGCCGCCTCATTGAAAACGACGGCTATTAAGGATGGTGATACTTATATCATCAATGGTACCAAGCGCTATATCACCAACGCCCCGCAGGCTGGTGTATTCACTGTCATGGCACGTACTGACCCACAAAACAAACGCTCTGGCGGTATTTCAGCATTTATTGTCGAAAGCGACACGCCTGGTATTACTCTGGGCAAAATTGATAAAAAAATGGGTCAAAAAGGCGCGCATACCTGTGATGTGATCTTTGATAATTGCGTCGTACCAGCGGACGCTCTCATCGGCGGTGTTGAGGGTGTTGGCTTTAAAACGGCCATGAAAGTTCTTGATAAAGGGCGCTTGCATATTGCAGCAGCCAGTACTGGAGCCGCCACTCGCATGCTGAACGATGCACTGAACTATGCTGTCGAGCGTAAGCAATTTGGTCAACCGATTGCCAGTTTTCAGCTGATTCAAGGCATGCTCGCTGACTCAAAAGCAGAAATCTATGCCGCCAAATCCATGGTGCTAGACGCTGCACGTCTGCGTGACGAAGGCAAAGACGTCGTTACTGAATCCTCATGCGCTAAAATGTTTGCCACTGAGATGTGTGGCCGTGTTGCTGATAGAGCGGTACAAATCCATGGCGGTGCCGGTTATATCGCAGACTACGGTATTGAGCGTTTTTATCGTGATGTACGTCTATATCGTTTGTATGAAGGTACCACACAAATTCAGCAAGTCATCATTGCCCGCAATATGATTAAAGAAGCCAGCGAGTAATCCCTACCACTTTTTTATCCACCAGAATGCACGGCGGTATTTGCTAGGATGCTGATACCGTTCCCCTCTATTTTTACCACTACGCATCAAATTAGTTTTTCATTCTCACAACGTTAAGGATATAAATTGTGAAAAGTGTCGCTATAACTGCAGATCCAAGTATGAGCTCCACCCAAAAACAACCTTGGAAACTGGCCTTTGTTTTTTGTTTTTTAGTTTTACTATGTGATGGGGCTGATATCGGTATTCTTGCCTTTACCTTATCCAGCCTAAAACTAGAGTTTGCACTGACCAACGTACAAGCTGGCGCTCTAGGCAGTTGGTCGTTATTTGGGATGGCAATCGGTGGGTTCTTTGGTGGTTGGGCTTGCGATCGCTTTGGCCGAGTACGTGTCATCGTCCTTGCGACTGGCATGTTCTCTATATTGTCTGGTTTTAGTGGATTGGTGCAGAGCTATGAGCAGTTTGTCACGCTACGGGTTATTGCCTGCTTGGGACTTGGTAGTCTTTATATCGCTACCAATACACTTATGTCAGAGATGGTACCTACCAAGCATCGAACCACCGTCCTTGCTGCATTAATGACTGGATTTACTTTAGGCTCATTGGTTATCACCAGTGTATCCGCTTGGATTATCCCTAGCTATGGTTGGCGCACACTATATCTACTGACGTTTTTGCCGATACTTTTGGCAGTATCTATGTACTTTTTAGTCCCTGAACCCCAGTCTTGGAAAGACGCTCGTGCATTAAAACTGAGCGGCGCACTAGATACTCTCAAAAAAGCAGAGAACCCATACAAAGCGATAATGGAAAATCCAAAACACCGTATCATGTTTATCCTATGGTCAATGAGCTCGGGACTTTTGTTATTCGGCTATTTTGGTGTCAGTAACTGGCTACCTTCTTATCTAGAAACTGAATTGGGTATCAAGTTCAAAGAAATGGCACTGTATATGGCGGGAACGTACCTGACTATGATGTTTGCCAAAGTTGTGGCTGGATTTATGGCTGATAAAATCGGACGTAAGATAGTATTTGCCTTTGGTACGATGGGCACTGCATTGTTTATTCCTATTCTAGTGTATATGCATACTCCAGAAAATATCGGTTGGTTAATGATCACCTTTGGTTTCTTATATGGTATCCCCTATGCCATTAATGCCACCTATCTAACCGAAAGTTTCCCTACTGCTATCCGAGGTACTGCTATCGGTGGTGCATTTAATATTGGACGGCTTGGCTCTGTAATTGCTCCTGTTGCCATTGGTTATATGGCCATGCATAACTCTATCGGCGCAGGTTTATTACTTATGGCAGGTGCATATTTCTTATGTGGTCTTATCCCTACTTTGTTTATTAAAGAAAAGCAATATGATCCACAACAAGCCTAACCATACCTCTTATAACGACTATTGCTACCGTTCATACCGCATAGCGAAACAATAGTTTCTCGTTATGCTATGCTGAGAATGAGAATGAGAATGTGAAAGTAAATTGATATAATATAATTAAAGAGACAGTGGGTAACTGTGAGCTGATATTAGCTCACAGAATGCTATGAATAATAAAGTTTTGTGATTTTATAACGCTTGTATGAATTTGATTGGGGATAATAGACGACATATGACTAATGATACCCTTACCGATGAAGACGCTAACAACGAGATGCATATTGAATTGTTAGAACCCATTGCAGAGATGAGAGATAAAAATGACCGACAGTTTGTCACAGCGTTGGCTCGAGGGTTAGAGCTGCTGCGTTGTTTTACCCCGCAGCGACCTTATCTAGGCAACCAAGACCTAAGTCAACTGACAGGCCTTCCTAAAGGCACCATTACTCGTCTGACCTATACGTTGGTCAAATTGGGATATTTAAAACAATCGACCAATAGTAGTAAGTACCAGCTTTCGACAGGGGTACTAAGCTTTGGTTATACCATGATGACTAATATCTCTATCAATAACCTTGCGACTCCTTATATGGAAGAGCTGGCAGACTATGCCAATAGCGCCGTTGCCATGGCTACTCGTGATCGACTGATGATGGTGTATCTCAACGTTGTGCAAGGCCAAGGGACCACGACCATGCAACGCAATGTCGGCTCTTATTTGCCTATTCATTTAAGTTCGATGGGGAGAGCCTGCTTGGCAAGTATGCCACCTGCTGAGCAAGAGTTTATTCTTAATGCGATTCGTAGTAAGTATAAAGATGATTGGCTAAAGATTAGACGAGGATTAGATAAAGCCTTTCAAGACTATGAAGACTACGGTTATTGTTTTTCAATTAGTGAATGGCAAAAGGATGTCAACGCGGTAGCCATTGCGCTGATGCACCCAACGGAAGGCTTGCTCACTTTTAACTGCGGCGCACCAAGTTTTATCCTTAGTCGTACCAAACTAGAAGAAGACATTGCCCCTCGCCTGCTGCATATGAAAAACATGATCGAGAGTAATCTATATATTAGCTAGCATCGCTTAAATGTGCCCCATGAAAATAACGATTCATCTCCACCAACTATTCAAGCGATAGTCATATAAGTCACTCATATCGTTTTGACATTTTATGTTACGTGTCTTTTTATTTTCAGTGCCTTTAGACGTTTTTTGAGGATTCACCATGAGCCAGCTTTTTTCGCCTTTGAAACTTGGGCAACTCACATTAGATAACCGTATTATCATCGCACCCATGTGCCAATACTCTGCCAACGATGGAGCGGCAAGTGATTGGCATATGATCCATTTGGGCCAAATGAGTTTGAGCGGCGCAGGACTACTTATTTTAGAAGCAACAGCGGTCAATCCACAAGGACGTATCAGCTATGCTGATTTAGGTTTATGGGATGACAGGACTCAAGCTGCACTAGATAAAACGCTAACAGCAATCAGACAGTACAGTCCTATGCCAATAGGCCTACAACTGGCCCATGCTGGACGTAAAGCGTCAACCGAAAAGCCATGGGACGGCGGCGGTTCGATTGCCCCTGATGAGGTAAATGGGTGGCAAACGGTGGCACCATCAGCGCTTGCGTATGACGAAAACTCTACTGTACCCACAGCCATGGACCAAAAAAACATTGATTCGCTCATCAGCGATTTTGTCGATGCGGCAAGACGTGCCGATGCGCTGGGTCTTGACCTGATTGAGCTTCATGGTGCGCACGGCTATCTATTGCATCAGTTTTTATCGCCGCTTTCTAACAAGCGTGATGATCAATACGGCGGCAGTCTTGAAAACAGAATGCGCTTGTTACTTGACGTGTTTACAGCGGTTCGAGCTGAGTTTTCAAGTAAAAAGCCAGTGGGTGTGCGTGTGTCTGCAACCGATTGGGCCCAAGGCGGCTGGGACCTTGCCCAAACGATCGAGCTGGCTAAAGCATTAGAGGCATTAGGCTGTGATTATATCCATGTGAGTACCGCAGGACTTAGCCCAGACCAGCAAATTCCTGTGGAAGCGAACTTTCAAGTGCCTTTTGCAACCGCGATAAAAGAAGCCGTCAATATACCCGTCATCGCAGTGGGCTTAATCACCGAAGCCGAGCAAGCGCAAAGCATCATTGCTGAGCAGCAAGCGGATGCGGTTGCATTAGCACGCGGTATGCTTTATGACCCGCACTGGCCTTGGCATGCGGCGGCCGAGCTTGGCGCAACCGTCAAAGCGCCTAAACAATATCTGCGCTCAAGCCCACATGGCAAGCCGTCTCCGATAGAATAAGTGTAATCGAACTACGAACATAGACTGAAGACATTACTTGCTTCAGTCTATGCATTAACTCACTTTAATTCAAACTAAAGTAATTATGGCTTAAAAGTTAGATAGTCATCAGTGTATTCAACTTGACAAGTGGTAGTGATATCAACGCTGCCATAATTTACCGGCTGAAGTGTAGCGCAGGGAGGTCAACTTATGGTCTTGTTAGGCCTGCTAAATGTTCCATAAGCGGAATTACCTCATTGTAAATACCCCATTCTTAACACAACATCATCGTAGAATAATTAAGCCACCTGCCTGTACTCAGCAGGTGTCATTGTAGTGGCATAATGAAATAGGACAGTAGATAAGAGGTTATACTATCACCAAGACTGGAGAGAAGATATGACCACTACACACCGCACAAACAAAAGTATTAAGCTATTATTCTAGTAAGTAATGAAACAAAATTATATATGGTTTTCCGTTCACCCTGAGCCTGTTGAAGAGTAGGAAAACCGTTATGGTTCGACAAGCTCACCACGAACGGTTTTTTATAATTTAAATTTGTTCAGTTACTTAAATCAGAATAGTATGATGAAGAAAGCCTTTCCTAAATTAGATACGCATAATATTCTACTGCTTTTCACAATATCACCATCTACAGTTTAACCTATCAAACGCTGTGCTAAAAAATTCACCAACACGCCAATTTTTACCACATTACGGCTAGTGGGCGGATACACCAAATAAATCCCGTCATCTGTCGCCAAAGACGGGGTCACTTGCCAATCAGACAACACCTGTACCAACGCCCCAGACTGCAACGCTTTCTCAATCAGCCAATTAGGTAAATGGCTAATCCCTTGTCCATCAAGCGTGGCTTGTTTCAGCATTTCTATATTATTACCCATCAAATTCCCTGTCACCCGCAAACTTTGCGTTTTACCCGTTTGATGGAAATACCACTTTGACGCATAGCCTTGATACATAAACGGCAAACAATTATGCTCGGCTAATTGTGACGGTATTTGTGGTGTTCCATGCAATCGTAGATAATCGGGACTGGCACATAACAGCCGTTGCTGAGAGGCAATAAATTTTGCTACCAAGCGGTCATCCTCCACACGCCCTAACCGCACCCCTACATCATATTTCTCATTAAATAAATCTACAAATTCATCACTGGCAAATAGCTCCAATTCAATTTTTGGGTATAAATGGGCAAATTCGGCAAGCAATGGGGCGATTTTTTCAATCCCATAGGCACTGGGAAAAGTAAGGCACAATCGCCCTTGTGGCTCAATTTGCTCCTCTTTAATCGCTTCATTTACCTGTTGTAATTCAGCTAATATCGGCTCGGTCTGTTGTAAATAACGCATCCCTGCATGGGTCAAATCCAAATGTCTGGTTGAGCGATTCAATAGCTTAACTTGCAAGGATTGTTCTAAGTTATCAATTTGCCGAGTGACAGACGACACCGCCAGCCCAAGCTGACTTGCCGTGGCAGTAAAGCTATTAGTATTCGCCACATGGTGAAAAATAGTGAGGGCATAGAAGTAATTGATGGTCATGGGTTTGTTAGCAGTTAAGTGTATTTTTGAATAAACATATTTTTGCAAAAAAAGCAAAACTGTTTCTAATTTTACCCCAATTATCATTAAAAATAAAAGCATTATACTAGGGCTATATTTTTTAATGCTTAATTTAACGGAGTGACTCCCATGACCACAAGCTCACAAACTGCTGTACCAAACCTCTCTGTTCTTGGACAAGACAATAGCCAATTATTTCACACCGCTGAGACGAATGAAAATATAACCCCGCAACAAAAACAACTACCCCCTCATCTTGCCAATCACCCTGCATTTAGTGAGGTGTTTCAAGCGGATAAACTCACCTTGGGATTGATTGCCCCGTTTAAAGGCTATCCCAATAGTCCGATTCCGAGCTTAGAAGACTTTGGGGAAACAGCTTGGATTTTCTGCACTATGGTTGCGAGATGTGCCATTTTATGACCCAAGTTTTGGCGATGTTGGACAAGCATTTGACCCCATGGTTGCCATGGGCTATTTGACTGCGAAAACCCAACGAATTGCGATAGGTTCAGCAGGCATCGTTGCACCTTTGCGGAGTCCCATTCATATCGCCAAAGCCTCAGCAAGTACAGCAGTATTAAGCAATAATCGCTTTATTTTGGGGATGTCGAGTGGCGATAGACCTGTGGAATACCCTGTGTTTCAGCAAAACTTTGACAATCGTGCCGAGCGTTTTCGAGAAAGTTGGGACATGATTCGTGCCTTAACCACCCAAAAATTTCCGCAGTTTAAAGGGCAACATTATGGGGATTTAACAGGCAATATTGGCTTTATCCCTACCCTTGAACAACGCTTACCGATGGTTGCTATTGGTCGTGCCAGACAGGAACTAGATTGGCTTGCTAATACTGCCGATGCGTGGATTTGGCATGGGGTAAACCCAAAAGATACCAAAAATATCGTGCAAACCTTGGCGGATTTAAATCAAGATGACGCTTGGCATCCTTTTGGTTATGCCAATTTTGTCGAACTTAGTGAGAATCCGAATGAGCCTGCTCAATTATCTCGCAATATTTATCTACGAGGCGGGTCACATAGTTTGCTGGAATTTTGGCAAGAGCAGAAAGAACAAGGCTTATCTCATGTCACCATTAATTTAAAGCCTACCAAACGCCCTGTCAAAGAAACGTTGCAAGACTTAGCAGAAAATGTGTTAGCCAAATTAAACCAATAAAAATGGGGTATAAAACCATGAAAACGCTTGTCATTGATACCACAATCAATGCCCATACTGAGTCATTTTCGGCTCAGTTACTACAACAAATCAAACAGCAATTTGCTGAAAGCACAACCTATTTGCCATTAAATGACATGGATTTACCTACCTTGGATGAGGCAACCCTAACGGTCATTTATAAACAAAAAGCAGGGGAGGCTTTGAGTGTGGCGGAGCAAGCTATCGCCGACACTCGGCAATCGATGTTACAGCAGTTTAAAGCGCATCAAAAAATCGTTATTATCTATCCGATGTATAACTACAATATCCCTGCTCGACTCAAAGATTATATGGATATGGTGTTGGTGCCACGAGAGACTTTCCAGTACAGCGAGGCAGGTAAAATTGAACCCTTATTGACCGATAATAGAGCCGTGTTGTTTCTACAAATTAGTGGGTCGATGTTCTCATTGGATAAAGAATGCCAACAAATGGAATTTGCTTACCGTTATTTGGATATGATGTTTGCAAAAATGGGCTTTAAAAAACGCACCTTGATTCGAGCAGAAGGCACAGCCATTTGTGATAAAGAGGCAATTTTACAAGCCACGCTAGAAGATTTTAACCAATGGCAAATTAATTAAATTTTAAGATAGCTGATACATAAGCTCAAGTTACCCAATATACTGTTAGGAGAATTTTCTTATGAAATCAAAATACCACCCTTTATTTCAACCTTTTACCCTTAATAATGGCATCGTCATCAAAAACCGTTTGGTAGTTGCTCCTATGACGCATTGGGGTTGTTAGAAGCAGCTATTACAACAGTACTAAATCTAGGTCTATAGACATTGAACTTATAAGGCTCAAAGCCTTAATCAGAGAAGTATTTGAGCAGTCAAATGGCTCGGCTGGTGCAAGGACGGTATCTGCTATCGTCACGCATCAACATGACATTAAACTCACACGCTACAGAGCAGGTAAACTGATGGCACAAATGGGGTTGATTAGTCGACAGATAAAATCACATAAGTACAGGCGTTGTGAAGAATTCCATAAAGCTTATGGAAACATACTAGACCGTCAGTTTGCGCCCACTGCACCAAACCAAGTGTGGACAGGTGATGTTACTTATATTCGTATCAAAGCCGGATGGTGTTATTTAGCCATCGTTATGGATTTATATGCTCGACGTATTGTTGGTTTTGCCTTGTCAGATAGCCCGAATACCCAGCTGACCACATCTGCACTAAAAATGGCATATCACATAAGACTTGAGCCTAAAGGCGTGCTGTTTCATTCAGATCAAGGCAGTCATTATACCAGTGAAGAGTATGCTAAATGCGTAGCCAAGTGCAATGGTATGTCGCATAGTATGAGCCGACGAGGCAACTGTTGGGACAATGCACCTACAGAGAGGTTCTTTAGAAGCTTTAAGACAGAGTGGATGCCAAAAAACGGCTATGACAATATTGATGAGGCTCGGCAGGCAGTAAATGATTATATTTGGGGCTATTATCAAAGTGTAAGACCACACAGCTTTAATGAGTATTTAACACCGAGCGAGAAAAAGAGACTTTATTTCAACAAAAACCTCTTAAGTACTGTCTAAAAATATTTGACCACTACAAGTATAAAATGTGTATTCTCCTACGTTCTTTCAAATCTATACTTTACCTACCACTCACCACTCACCACTCATGTGATCATATAAATAACTTCAAATACCAGATATTAACAAGGAAAAATCACCACCTCATCGCCTTCTTGCCATGGTTCAAACTTAGTCATAACTTGCAAAAATAACGGATGCGCAAGCCAATCTTGTAACCACTGCTGCAATTTAGGGTATGGCAAACCATAAAACACCTCACGATCAACATGTGCAAATTGACGAACAAACGGCATGATACCGATGTCAGCAACGGTCACGCTATTGTCTAGTAGATATGTATTCTTAGTCAATAACGCTTCTAAATACTGCAGAAAAATTTCACCTTTTTGTCGATATTCTATTTGAGTCATCTCAGGGTGACGATCGGCATATTTGTAGCGATCGAGCCACTGCTTAAACTCATTGTCGTTTTGTGCTATCAGTGCATTAGCCTCAGATGAAATCTTTTCATCTAGCAGTCCTTGAGGATCGTTTTGCTCAAGCGCCCACATCATGATCTCTGCACTCTCTTCAATGACGGTCCCATCCGCTAACTGTAAAACTGGCACCGTGCCTTTTGGACTAATCGCTAGCATCTGATCTGGCTTATTCTTTAACGTTATTTCTCGTAGCTCTAGTGGTAACTCGGCGAACATTAGACCGAGACGAGCGCGCATAGCATAAGGACAGCGACGAAAAGAATACAATCGATGGCGCGGTAAAGTCATAGTTGTCTTCCACAATTGAATAAAAACTAAATAGCATATCAATAAGAACCAGTAGGCTCAAACACACTGATATGGTTTTTATTAGGGAGTAGGTAAATATTATTAGGCGCGATGAGATTCACACCGATTTCACTCTCGATGTTGACGGCGTTTGCAGCACCTAAATTCTTGTTTGACTGATAAATAAACACCAAAAAACTCAAAATATAATCACAGTCAAAGTTATTATAATGGCAACTTATTGTTGGCTAAAAACCATTGACACCTATTGTAAATATCATTTTTTTGAATTTATACTGGACTATTTTCTATAGTATAAGGACTGATACATGCAGTTTTTGAGGATGATAAGTCAGCAGTTGAGTCGGTTTACGGCTTTAGGGCGAATCATGTCCGTGATTACTGCACATGAATGTTAGAGGTTAAATACTGGGCTAAATACTCGTTTCTAACTATATCGACTGCTAACTAACTATATCGCCTGTTAAAGACGATACTATCTTAAGGTTCAGTTAAGGTTGCTCCTTTATGATGCTTTCATGATGTTAATCGTGCTAAAAGCTTTTAAACATTTGGAGACAGCTGATGTCATTATCTATTGATAGCACTCATACCTTACAGAATGTTCTAAATACGACCTTTTATATTGAAGCGGTTAAGCCAATGTCAATATTGGAAGTGCAAGGCATACCCTCCTCCCTCTATATTCGTGCCAGTACGCAAATGCCAATAGCGACATCGCCTACTTCATATGCCCAAAACCAAGATGCCCAAGCATTTATCAAACGCATATATGAGTACATCCATCATGCACGGTTAAGCTACTTTATGCCCATCTTGTTTTCAGGTTTTGCCGATATGCCGTCTTATGGTGATTGGTTATCTGCTGATAATAGTAATGCATTGCCTGCGTTTAGAGGTACGAGCGTTGCTATCGGTCTAAAGCCCATCTGTGAAGATAAGATATTTTTAGAGCAGTATTTAAATGCTCCGATACAAAACGAAATCAGCAAAGTGGCAGGCGAGCCTGTCAGTCGTCAGCGTATTTTTGAGATTGGCAATTTGGCATCAGGCTGTGCTGGTAGCGCGCGGCTGATGATAGCATTTTTGGTGTTTTATTTATCTACCCCTACCCTGAATCCTACGACTCATAAATACCAAACCAAAGCAGACTGGGTCGTGTGTACTGGCACCGATGCGGTAAGGCATATACTGGCACATATGGGCATTCGCAGTCATGTCATTGCCAAGGCCACTGCAGAAGCGCTAGAAGACCCTGAGCAAGTATCATCATGGGGCCATTACTATCAGCACAATCCTTTAGTAGTTGCTATCAATGTGGCCGATGCTAAGCGGGTATGCGCCCCACATTATCGCTATACCGAAACGTTAGAGATGAATGCTACCACGCGTTTGACGCTAAATAAGATAGCCGTTTAATACGCATGCATTAGCCAACCAATAACACTGCACCACCACAAGACAGTGAGAATACTATGCCCCCCATTTATACGGCGATATGTCAGCATGCCCGCCAAACTCCCAAGCAGGTGGCGATACAAACGATAGCTGACTATAACACGACCAGTCTGACCTATGGCCAGCTACAACGCACGCTATCCGCGCTTCATCAAACATTAGAAACATGGCAAGGCAAGCGTGTCGCCTTATATGCGCATAACGATATAGATTGGATCATACTCGATTTGGCATTGAGTACCGTCGGCGCGGTCGTTGTGCCCATCCCCTTATTTTTTAGTGCCGCGCAAATTGCGCACTTACTACAAGATGCGCAGATAGAGATGGTATACGTTGGCGCTGGTTTACAACTGCCAACCATAGACAAGACGGATAATTGGATAATTGCTGATACACCAGAGACAAAAACCATCAAGTCTGAGCAGGCGACTCATATCACAGGCCGTTTTTATCAACTTGCTGGCACCATCACTGACCATACCTTCACCGCTCAAAATTTCTCTACCACTAGCGACTTTTGCAAAGTGACTTACACTTCAGGCAGTACGGGTATGCCAAAAGGCGTGTGTTTGGGTCAAGAGACATTGATGCGTATTGTCGAGTCGTTATCGGGCGCGCTCGCTGACACCTTGACAGATAACACTAATAACGTGCTAGAAGTGACCGATACCACAAGCAATTTTAGTCATTTGAGCGTGTTGCCTTTTGCCACTTTATTAGAAAATGTGGCAGGCGTCTACGTGAGCCTATACATGGGCCGTACTTTGATGACAGGGCACATTGATCAATTTGGTTTGTTATCCAATCAAGCTTTTGATGCCAAGCGCTTGATGACAACGGTACAAACATACCATATCGCCAGCGTTATTTTATTACCGCAAATGCTAAAAGCCATTTGTGAGCACATGGCAGACAAGGGAGCAACCAAATCCAGCGCCAATGCTGCTGTGCCATCGTTAAAGTTTATGGCAGTCGGCGGCGGCAAAGTCTCCCCTCAATTACTACAAGACGCCAGTGCCTTAAGCTTGCCTGTTTATGAAGGCTATGGTTTGTCTGAATGCGGCTCGGTAGTCAGTCTCAATACGCCAAAAGCAAAGCGCGAAGGCAGTGTGGGCAAACCTATGCCTCACGCCTCGGTCAGCATCGCAGATAGTGGCGAAGTAATGGTAAAGGGCAATGCGATGCAAGGCTACTTAAACCATGACAATAGTAAGGATGACAATGGCATCATTGCCACAGGGGATATCGGTCATTTAGATGACGACGGCTATTTATACATCACGGGTCGACGCAAAAACGTGCTCATCAGTAGTTTTGGCCGTAATATCTCGCCTGAATGGGTAGAAGCGCAGCTCTCAACGCAGCCCATTATTTATCAGGTCGCGGTACTCGGAGACGGTGAGCCGCATTTGTCTGCGGTGATAGTCGCCAACCCCAACATGGTCGCAACGAGCAATAATCCACAATCTGCGATTGCGCAAGCGATAGATGTCGTTAACCAAACCTTGCCTGACTATGCGCGTATCCAACAGTGGCATCTCGCCGAGCACCCTTTTAGTACGGACAATGAATTATTGACTGATAACGGTAAGCTACGACGCGCGCACATTTTTACCGCTTATCAATCGGTACTCGGCTTATAACGGACGATTTTACCAGCAGTACAACAATAGGACCATATTATGCAAACCACTCTTATGCCAAATAATTTGATAGAAAACGACCTGATACAAAGCAACTTGATAAAAAGCGACGTTATCGAACTTGACACTTTTGAGGCACCAACCTCCCACGCGTCTGCTAGCGTATCCCTGCCTAAAATCGCTGATATTTTAATGGAGTTGCAAACCCATGGTTGGACGTTACTTCGAGGCTATCACTACGATGTAGAGACGTTTAGCCAATTGATGAGTCAACTTTGTCAAACCTTGACCTACGATCCCGCCCGCCAAAACATCACTTCTGAAGCGCAAAAAGTGGATGCAGGCACGCATGCTATTGGACTACATATCGAAAATGGCAATACGCCGATGCCGCCTGACGTCATTGCTTTTTTTAGTGAATTGAGCGCCAAAAAAGGCTCACAAACAACGATATGTGATGGGCATGCTGTATATCAAGCGCTATCACCTGAGCTAAAGACCATCTTTAATCAGCCGATGCGGATCAGTCGCTATTTACCTCAGGCAATATGGCAAAATTACGTGGCGACTGCGACCGGCAGAGCAGACGCCGATCAAATAAGCTTGGATGATTTAGAGACATTTATCACGGCGACGACGAGCAAGACGTTAACGCATCACGTAGAACCTCAGACAGACGGCGGCGTTCGGTACGTATTACAGATACCTGCAATTCGAGAAGACAACGTAAGCGGACAACTGGCCTTTGCAAATACTTTACTTGGGCCCTCATTTAACTATGAAAAACCTGAGTTCACCCTAGCAAACGGTCAACACGTTGATGATGCGCTCCTAGATGAGCTGACTCAGCTTTGTGAAAAATACACTCAAGACATTGCGTGGCAAAATGGCGATGTGGTGATACTCGACAACAAACGCATCATGCATGGTCGTCGACAAATTGATGTGCCTTTAACAGAGCGTAAGCTGTATATTGCGATGGGGCTTGGCATTAGGCATGGCATTAATCACTCAAACGATTAGCAACAGCACATCTCACCACAATCCGCGCTTCAATAGTCCGTGCTCTAACAATCAATGTTCAACAAGGATTCGATATCATGACACCAGCTAATGGCCAATCAGACCTAGTACAAGCTACGCTCAATTACACCATGCTAATCGGTGCCACGGGTGGTATCGGGCAGGAGATCGCACGGCAATTATGTGCCAATAATCAGCCTGTCATTTTGGTCGGGCGTAACAACCAGACCTTGACTCATTTGGTAGATGAGTTGACCAAAGACTATCCTGATGTCCCGCTTGTGTCTCATACGTGTGATTTAAGCTCGCAGACATCGCAATCGCTACTGGTAGAGGGACTGGGTGAAATGACACAAGGCCATAGAAACGTCATTGATACGGTCATACTCAACGCAGGTATCAATGATTTTGCTTTGCTCACGGATCAAAATGATGACACGATTGAACAGATGATGCTCGTCAATGTGGCGTATCCACTACAGCTTATAAAAAGACTGCTACCTATCTTGATAGCGCAGCCTAGCCCGAGCCAAATTATCAGCGTTGGCTCAACCTTTGGCAGTATTGGCTACCCAGGTTTTAGTGCTTATGGCGCGAGCAAGTTTGCCTTACGCGGTGCAAGTGAAGCGTTAGGCCGCGAGTATGCCGACACCTCAGTGACGTTTCGCTATTTTGCGCCCAGAGCCACCAAAACCACCATGAATAAAGACGCAGTCGTCGCTATGAATGAGGCATTGAAAGTAAAAATGGACTTACCTGAGACTGTCGCAAAAGCACTGATTCACTTTATATCAACCGATCAGGCGCATCAGCATTTGGGGTTTCCTGAGCGTTTTTTTGCATGGCTCAATCGATTGTTTCCCAACATCGTTGGCAACGCCATTGTCAAAGACCTGCCCACCATCAAACAATATGCTAAAAAATCATAATAATCGGTTAGGGTGTCATGGCATAAATCTGCTGTTAAATCGCCACGCCAAATAAGCGACCAATTAACGAGGTTGCCACCATGGCAAGCACGCCCCAAACCACGACTCTGGTAGTCGCCGGAATCACAGGTGCACCGCCTAGACGAGCAGAGATAATACCAAGTAACATCAAGCCCACTATCGTCAAAGATGACAATGACCAAACCAGTGTTTCCGCTGGTAACAGTAATATCCCAATAATGGGTAGTATTGCCCCCGCTATAAATGATAGTCCCGAAGCCACTGAGGCATGAATGGGCTTTGCTTCACTAATATCCGTCAGGCCAATCTCATCACGGGCATGGGCTTCTAACGCATTGTGCTCAGTCAAGCTCACGGCCACTTGATGCGCCAAATCATGCTCAAGTCCACGCGCCTCATAAATCTTGGTAAGCTCAAGCAGCTCGCGCTCAGCATTGTGCCTCAGCTCATGTCGCTCTTTATCGAGATCCGCCTTTTCGGTATCCGCCTGTGATGAGACCGAGATATACTCGCCAGCCGCCATTGATAATGCACCTGCGGTCAGCGCCGCCATACCTGTCAGCAGCAATGTCTGACTGCTTGTACTGGCAGCAGCCACCCCAACCAATAGACTGGCGGTCGAAATCAACCCATCGTTCGCCCCCAGCACTGCTGCCCTCAACCAATGATTGCGATTGCTCAAATGTGCTTCGTCATGAATAGAATGATGCATAAAATCCTCAAAAGGTAGAGACGCGAATGGGTATGCCCTAGTGTAGCTGATACAGATTAAGACAGTATGCTTTATATCTTATAACGGTTTTGAGAGTGCGTTCTTACTGCTGACCGTTACGATAAAGCCTGTTTCTGGTTGAGGGCGGTTGGCAAATGCTAAGGTAAGATTGTGCAGATCGGCAATTCGATTGGCAATTGATAGCCCCAGCCCACTACCTATTTGGGTTTGACCGGCTGGACGATAGAAGCGCTCGCTTAGCCGCGCTAGCTGCTCTGGGTCTGCGCCCAAGCCATTATCCACCACTTTGATACTATCAGTATCCAACTGCAGTTCGATCTGGCAGCCCTCTGGGCAATAGCGAATGGCATTGTCTAATAGGTTGCGGATTAGCAATTTAAATAACACTGGATTAATAAGAATGGGTAAAATATCGGCATGATTGTCACAGTGTACCGTGCGTCTTAATTGGATGTATTTTTCTCGAGCCAAGCGGTTGACATCACTCAGCACAGTATCGGTGAGCGTCAGCCAGTCTGGACGTTCTAATTGCTCAAAAGGCAACTGCTGTTGCGGCTCTATTTTGGCTAACACCAATAACTGATCGACCAAATGGGTGGCGCGCTCAATACCATCGCTGATTTTTTGCGTGTGATAAAACAGTTGACTGTCGTTTTCTATACCAGACAGCTGTAATAGCTGCTGCTGCAAAAGATCGGCTTGTAGTTTGAGCGCAGCCAGTGGGCTACGCAGCTCATGAGAGGCATCAGCGGTAAAGCGCTGCTCCCGTGCTAGAGTGTCTGCCACTTTCACAAACAACACGTTTAACGCGGTCACTAAAGGCTGAATCTCTTGTGGGACGTCTGCTGTAATCGGACGATCGTCTTGCGGCTTGCGCTGTTCTACCTCAGAACTAATCTGACTTAATGGCATCAGTCCGTGTCGTATCAATCCGATAGTCAAGATCATTAAGGAAAGCAGCCCAATTAACATCGGCAGTACTTGCACAGACATCGCTTCAACAATCATTTCTCGGCGAGAGGCAAGGCTTTGACCAATAGCAATCACACGCTCCTCACCCATATCATCGCTACGATAGTCATCATGCGCATAAAACAACCGCCAGCGTTTACTAAAAGGGTTTAGACGCTGATAAATAGCGTTGTCCTCTTCTACAAAACCGCGCTGATCTGGCAAAAAAGAAAACGACTGTCCGTTCTCGTCAGCCGCTAATAAATGCCCCTCTTTATCCCAAATGGCAAAGCCCATGTAATCGTCTTTTGCATCACCCAGATCACCTGACAGCGCCTTACTTTTTAAATTATATATTTTGGCGACAGGTTTTCCATTGTGCTCTGTCTCGTTATTATTGTCGCGGTCACTTTGCTCATCATCATTGGCGGATATGCCCATCAAATAACGAACTACTTGGGTGATTTGTGTGTCATTCATCTCATTGATTTCGTGCCACAATCGCCAAGCAATAAAGCTCGATGTGATAAGCCATAGCACAGGCAGACCAATGAGTAAGGAGATGAACAGTCGCTGCTGGATACTTTTCATAAGCTCATAGGTTGCTCATATATGGTTTGTATATTGAAAGCCAAATTGAATATAAACATATTAATGATTATGGGCTGGATTGAGATAGTAGCCGATGCCACGTTTGGTTAAAATAAAGTCATTGCCCAGCTTTTTGCGTAAATGATGGATATGTACTTCAATGGCATTGCTCTCAATATCCTGTTGCCAGCCATAGAGCTTGTCCTCTAAGCTTGCGCGGCTGTGAATCTGTTTGGGATGGGTCAGCATTTGCTCGAGTATCGCCACTTCTTTGATGGTGAGCTCAACGACTTGGCCTTGATAAGAGACTCGGTGATTGTGCGGCCAATAAGCGACGTCACCATAACGAATCTCAGGCTGGCTACGTCCTTGACTGCGCCGTATCAACGCCTGCAGGCGGGCAACCACTTCATCTAGTGCAAATGGCTTGACCAGATAATCATCGGCGCCCGCATTGAGTCCAGCCACGCGGTTGGCAATCGCGTCACGAGCCGTAATGATCAATACCGGCGTATCTAGCTGTTTGTAGCGCCAATTTTGTAGCACCGTCATGCCATCCCCTCTTGGCAAGGTCAAATCAAGTAGCACCGCGTCAAACATACCCTCTTGCAGTGCCATCTCACCTTGCTTGGCATCACTAAACCAATCGACCATCATACCATGGCTTTTGAGTCCAACAACGAGACTTTCAGCGATATTGCTATCATCTTCTATTAATAGTATGCGTGCCATGATTGTCCTATTACGTTATGTACTCTATTGTCTTTTTTATTGTGGGCGACGCGGCGTCACCGTTTTATTACCCGTTATCATCGACTTGATCAGGTTTTGCCTTTCCCAATAGCTCATGGCAATCGCAGAGATAATATGCAGCGGCACCAACAAGTATAAACTATTGGCCAGTATCTCATGAACTTCTTCAAGGACATCTTTACTGGCAAAAATGTTGGCTTCCATCAGATAGCCACTAATACCCAAGCCAATAATCACCGCCCATAACGCAAACATCATCAGGGCAGCCAATGGATTATGACCCAAATGCTGCTCGTCTGTGTGGCGAATACTCAAATCAGATAGGTGGTGCTTAATACGAGACGGCGTGGGGAAAAAGTCACTGAAACGTGCATAACGCGTCCCCACAAAGCCCCAAAGTAGACGGATAACCACTAGCCCCACCACGATATAACCGACATATTGATGCAGCTCACTACCTTCTTCGGTAAACAGCAAATTGGCAGTGATACCAGCCGCGACGGCCCAGTGAGTCACTCTAACCAAAGTGTCCCAAACTCGTACTTGTCGAGTTTTAGGAGTATTTGATAAAGACATATCAGGCTCGTGTGCCGGATTGCTTGTGCTATGTTGGGTCATGACCGTCACTCCTTTAATGGTTCGTTTGTTTTTGACGACATGATTGCTAAACATCGAATCTAGGCGAGATACCGCTAGTAGACTCGCCATCACATCGTTTGCTCTACCGCTATTACAACAAACAAACCTTAAGAGGAGCTTAGGAAACTAAGAATTCGAACTTTAAAGTAGTGAATAATCTACCTGACATTCATAGATAATTAAAAGTACATTTCAAAACAAGAAATTGAGCAGGCAAGACCACTATTGGCAATATAAATAATACATTTAAAATTTTAACCTGAAAATATATTTAGCATTAGCTCCGTAATAATATTGATAATGAAAATTATTATCAATATAATAACGATTTAAATTACATGCTGGAAATATTCATGCAATTGTCTCGCTTATCTGCTGCGTTATTTAATCTTTCGAATGTATCTGGTTCTTCTCTACGATTAGCATCTATACCTTCTAGATTGGTATCGACTAAATCCCTCTCTTTAAAGACACTATGCTCAACCTGTCTATCTACTTCTGTCATCGTATTAACAACGAGTCAATCGGCATGGGCACAGGCAGATGATGTAGATGCTCAAACCACTCCTAATGTGGTACTTGATACTATCGTCGTCACTAGTAGCGCTGATGCTTCAGCGGATGGATTGCCAGATGCTTATGAAGGTGGCCAAGTTGCGACCGGTAGCCGCGTCGGACTCTTGGGTAACCAAGACATCATGGATACGCCGTTCTCTACCACCTCATACACCAATGAATATATCACCAATCAGCAAGCCCAAAGTGTAGGCGATCTACTCAAAAAAGACCCAACCGTCCGCGTGGCAAGGGGTTTTGGTAACTTTCAAGAAGCCTACTTTATGCGCGGTTTCATCACCACATCAGATGACACCATGTACAATGGTCTATACGGCATCTTACCAAGACAGTACATTGCAACTGAATTGTTTGAACGGGTGGAAGTCCAACGCGGCGCTTCTGCCATGCTAAATGGTGCAGCACCCAGTGGCGGTAACGCAGGTGGTACAATCAATTTGCTACCGAAACGTGCTAGTAATGAGCCACTACGTGAAGTGACGCTTGGTTATGGTCAAGGTGACCAAGGTAAGGTCGCGGTAGATGTCAGTGATCGCTTTGGTAGCGATGATGCTATTGGTGTTCGTTTTAATGCTGCTTATCAAGATGGTGACAGTGCTATCGATGATGAGTCGTCGACTTTGGGTTTGGCGGCCCTCGGTTTGGATTATAGAGCGGATCAGTACCGACTATCAGCAGATTTAGGTTGGCAAGACAATAAGCTGTCAGAGACTCGTCCTAGTGTCAATCTTGGTGGGGTTTCTAGTGTACCAAATGCGCCAGACGGCTCAAAAAATTGGGCGCAGCCTTGGACCTACTCAGATGAAAAGGATGTCTTTGGTACGATCCGAGGAGAATATGACTTTAATGACAATATCACCGCTTATGGTGCTTACGGTGTGCGACGTGGTGATGAAGACAATTCTTTATCAGACCTCACAGTAACTAATAATGATGGCAGTGGCACTACCTCTCGATTTGATAATATTCGAGAAGATAAAGTCCAAAGCGCCGAGCTTGGTCTACGTGGTAAATTACAAACCGGTGAAGTGGCTCATAGCTTAGTGTTTGCCGCAAACCTCTATGATCAAGAAGAAAAAGGCGCTTATGCTTTTGATAGCGCACGCCCTACTAACTTATATAGTCCCACTAAGTATCGAGATAATACCTGGTCGAATAAGGCAGGTTTTGGCGGCAACTTAGACGATCCAAAATTAACCAATGAAAAGCAGTTCCAAAGCTTTGCGCTAGCAGACACCATATCGCTGTTCGATGACAAACTGAAAACCACCTTGGGTGTGCGTCATCAAAATATAAAAACCACCAGCTATGACTATAATACCCAAGCCAAAACAGCTAGCTATGATGAAAGCGCATGGACACCAAGCGTCGGTATCATTTATCAGCCAACGATGGACTGGTCTGTATATGGTAATTATATCGAAAGTCTAGCACCAGGAAAAAGAGCGCCTCTAACTAACGATAATGACGCTGTCACTAATGGTGGTCAAAATCTAGATCCGTACGTGAGTGAGCAAACTGAACTGGGTGTGAAATACGACAATGGTATGATTGGCAGTAGTCTCGCTGTCTTCCGAACTGATGAACCGCGTGCTTATATCAACAACTCAAATACGTTTACTGCTGCTGGAGAAAATCGTCATCAAGGTGTGGAGTTGACTGTCTTTGGTAGCCCAAGTGAAAACATGCGCCTCAATGCTGGTGTTACTTACTTAAGTGCTAAGCAAAAAGACACTGGTGATAGTGCATTAGATGGTAATCGAGTGATTGGTGTGCCTACCTTACAGAGCAATGTCAACCTAGAGTATGATTTAGCCGCCGTTGAAGGACTGACATTGACGGGTGATATTATCCACACAGGCTCTCGTTATTCGGATAATGCCAATACCTTAAAGGTTGATGGTTATACTACCTTAGACCTTGGTGCACGCTATCGCACTATGTTGGCAGGACAAGACGTTACTCTAAAAGGCATGGTAACCAATGTCACAGGTGAAGACTACTGGCAGTCAGTAGGCGGTTATTCAGATGCAGGCTATCTAAATGCAGGTGAACCAACGGCCTTAAAAGTATCGGCAACGTTCGATTTTTAAGATTTATTAGTAGGCTTTCTTAGGTTTTATAAAAGGGATTAGGCGCGACCTACTCCCTTTTCTGCTATCAAAAATTTATTTTATTACTGAGTTACTATGTCTTCTCGTACCACAGCGTCCTCTCGTACGACCGCTTCTTTATATCATATGATTTGGGCGAATTATCGTCTGCCTTTTCTCAAAGTCATTCTGCTAAATTTGGTCAATGCCGCTGTCAGCGTCGGTATTATTGCTTATATCAACCACACCTTTATTAGTCAGCCAGTATTTGACACTTTATCTTGGCTCAGCTTGGGGCAGTTTTCACTGCTAGTACTGTTACTGCTGGTGACGACATTTTTGTCGCAATATGCCTTAACGCGATTGGGACATCGATTTGTCTATGAGCTTAGAACAAAACTGGTCAAACAAATCATCGATACCACCGTTCCTCAGATAGATCATTTGGGTAGTGCACGCCTACTTGCCAGCTTATCCTCAGATATCCAATCGATTACCGTTGCTTTTGTCCGTATGCCAGAGCTAGTACAAGGTATTATTTTATCTGTTGGCGTTGGGCTATATCTGGGCTGGTTATCGTTGCCATTATTGTTCATTGTCATGTTTTGGATTGTGATGACGATTTGGATCAGTACCATATTGGTCAAGCATGTCTATACGCATTTGACCGAGTTGAGAGAGATTAATGACGCGTTATATCAGGATTATCAATCGATAATAGAAGGTCGCAAAGAGCTAGCACTTAACCAACACCGAGCAGAAAAACTGTATACAGATGATTTTTTGGCTCATGCCAAATCGTATGAAAAGACCGTAACCAAATCTGATACTTTTCATTTATCAGCGGTGAACTGGTCCAATATTATGATGTTCGCATCGATTGGTATCGTGTTTGCAGTAGCCAATTATCTCGATATTCCGATGGGGGTTGCCACTACTTTTTCTTTGACGATTTTGTTTATGCAGTCGCCGCTTCTACATGCGGTTGGTGCTTACCCAACATTGCAGACCGCTCAAGTTGCGCTAGAAAAGATACAGTCTTTAGAATTGGCCGAGCATCAGCCGAGCTTTGCGACAGACACGGTTGCACAGGACTGGCAGTCCATAACTCTAAATAATATCAATTATCGCTATGTAGGCAGTAGTAATAGCAATAGTAGTCATGCACCAGACACAGCAGTTAATGATAATGTTCAAAATAGCGATAACAGTGATAACAACCAAAACCCTGCCAATAATATCTTAAAATCCGTCAATTTAACGTTGCAACGAGGTGACGTGGTTTTCTTAATCGGTGCGAATGGTAGCGGTAAATCGACTCTTGCCAAAATCATTACTGGTATCTTTACCCCCACTACAGGGACGGTACAAGTCGATGGACAGAGCGTCGACTCAGAGAGCAATGCCGACTTTAGACAGCTGTTTTCTGCAATTTTTAGCGACCAGCATCTATTTAAGCAGCTGATTGGAGATCAAGGCAATGAGCCTGATACGGTTCTAGTGTCTGACTGGCTGCATAAGCTCAATCTACAAGAAAAAGTAAGTGTGTCTGACCATAAGCTCTCTACAGATAAGTTGTCGCAAGGTCAGCGCAAACGCTTGGCTATGCTAATCGCTGTCGCCGAACAAAAAGACATATTACTGCTCGATGAGTGGGCAGCCGACCAAGACCCTGCCTTTCGCCGCGTGTTTTACCAAACGCTCATCCCTGAGCTAAAAGCCATGGGTAAGACATTGTTTATTATTAGTCATGATGACGGTTATTTTGAGCATGCTGATCGATTATTACTGATGAAAGAAGGCCGTCTCATTGAGTTAAATGCCGAAGAGCGACAGCGTGCTAGCAAAGATGCCATTGCTATGCTTAAGTAAGCAATGCTTTAACTACTAGCATGGACCGAGCTATTTCAATCCCATAAAACGTTTGATCAACTTTAAGCTAAATGGCAGTTAATCTAAGCATTTTTTAAGCAAAAAAAGGAGCGCCTTACTATAAGGCGCTCTTTTACTATATAAGGAACAGCTGTATTCTGCTATGCGCTTATTTTAACCATTTCTGCAAAAACCCAACTCGAGAAATCACCAAGAAGTCTAATAGCGCGATAGCTATAATTGCAATAATAGCAGTCGGGAATATGATAGCCACAACTAATAATGGAATAGCAAGCGGCCACCAGACGGAAACATTTAAGCCGCGAGCTGGTGGGTTTAATCCCGCGCTATCGCGCGCATGACGAGGGCGACGCTGCCACCACATGATATAGCCACTGACACAAATAGCGATTACTGCTAGGCAAAATAGTACATTAGCCAATACGCTCCACCATCCGAGTGTGCCCATATGCAGCGCGATACCAGCCGCCATAAACTTACCAAACGCATTATAGTCATCAAAATGAATATCAGCTAAGACATTGCCCGAATAACGGTCGATATGTACTGTACGATCTGCTGTCGGACTTTTCATATCATAGCTCATTGAATCTTGGCTAATGGTCCAGACGCCTGTACTACCTTGTGGTAGGTTCAATTGATAACGCCCTACAAAACCGATTTCACGAGCGTAGCGATCCACTGTATCAATCATAATCGGGATATTAGCAGCGATACCATCTTTACCCATGGTCGTGCCTGACACAGGCATCGGCGTCAGCTCAAGCACCCAAGGAACTTCTTTGGTGTCGCTTGAGTTTAGAGCACTGCCATGCGTGGGTGCTTCAGTATGCGCTTCAGACGCTGCCGCACCATGTACATGCGGCGCTGGTGTAGACTCTTGCATAGCAGCGTGTTGACTGTGATCAATCGATACAGGAACAGGTGCAACGCCCCACTTACCCGCAGGAAACTGGCTCCATGCTTGCACCACTCTTTCGCCCCATACACCTGCCCATGCCATACCTGATATACAGAAAAACAGTAGCAGCACAGATATCCAACTACCCAATGTCGCATGAATCGTACGGATAAAAGAGCGCTTTTTCTTATTGGTTACCCTTTCGTTAGGTATCAACATCGCTTTGACTGATTTACGTTTTTGCCACCACAGATACCAACCAGACAAAATCATCAAAATAGTCAATGATGCCGCCGTTTCTAACAAATAATCACCGACTTTGCCAATCAGCAAATCACTGTGAATATCATTGAACGTACTATAAAGACCGCTACTGGTAGGCACACTTTGAACGATATCAGCCGTATAGGGGTTAACTGCCACCATATTGCTTTGGTCATCTGATTTTATCTGAAACAAAGCTACCGTATCGGTATCACGAGGAGCGATATATTTAACCAGTGTGCTATCAGGCAAGGTGCTCAGTGCGTTCTTTGCTTGAGTAGAGACAGGTGATTGAACTGTAGACTCTGGCACGACAACCGTTAAGCGGTCGTTGTCACGTCCTACTGAGTTGGACATAAACAGCATACCGAGCGCCGTTATCGCTAAGACAATTAAAAAGGGAGCAACAAAAATACCTGTATAAAAATGCCAACGCCACACTGTGAAATAGCGTTGGTTGTTGGTGGATTGGTTGGAGGGTGTGTCCATAAATGTGACCTTAAACAATCTTTGGTTGCTCAATGAACAACGTAAACCTATCGATAATAATGGTATATCTGCTTGCAAGACCAATCTTAAAGAATCTCAAAGCGAGCTAGAATAAAGCCGTACAGTGACGGCAATACAGCGATGTAAAAACTCTACTGTAAATAATTGTATTCAGAATGCTGCTGCATAATACGAGAAAAGTCTGACAAAAACCATCGTTTAAAATACATCGCTCAAAACAGTAAGTCTGTGTGACTCTATTCGCAATACTCTATCTTTAGCCTCTTATTAATAGTGCAAATACTTCTCAAAACTGTCTCGTTGTAATTTTTTAATGATAATAATTATCATTAGTGTTATTATTAGCGTCGTTATAAATTTGCTTTAACTGTTACCAATAATATTTAATCATTTTAGTCCAAGAGGAAATCTGATGCGGTCTCATCTAACCACTAACGTCATTCGCAAAAAATATCTCACCACAGCAGTACAAATTGGCCTGATCATGGGTATGAGTCACGCCGCTTACGCTGTAGAGACGACAAACAATACTGAAAACGATGAGGCTGCCACACCATCAGCCACCTTAGATGCTATTACCGTCTACTCAGATGGCTATCGTAGTACTGGCACCAAGACTGCATTGGACCCAAACGATGCGCCAATGAGCTATACCAGAATCGATCAAGACCTGTTGCAAAAGCGTCAGGCAGATAGCGTCAATGCTGCCCTACGTTATGAGCCAGGCGTAAGCTCTGAGAGCCGCGGTACAGTATCTGTCTTTGATGAGTACAATATCCGTGGGTTTAAGACCTATTCCAATTTTTATGACGGACTAAGACTGCCCTACGATGGCGCTTGGAATCTGATGCCACAAGTCGATGTCTATGCGACTGAAGCGGTAGAAGTCGTGAAAGGTCCTGCTTCATCCCTTTATGGCTATGCAGCACCCGGCGGTATGGTGAATCAAATAGCTAAAGCCCCTAAGAGCACTCAAGAAAATGAAGTACAGCTACGACTTGGTAATCAGAACCTAAAAGAAGTGGCCGTCGATAGTACAGGCCCAATCACGGACACCTTGGATTATCGATTTGTTGCGCTAAAACGCCAAAAAGATGGTCAAATGCAAACCACAGAAGAAGAGCGATTGCTGATTAATCCATCGCTTAAATGGCAAGCGACGGATGATGTCTCAGTACTTGCTAATCTGTTTTATCAAGATGATCCAGAGATGATACCTTCTACCCCATTGCCTGCTGTCGGCACCGTATATAAGGCAAGCTATGGCAAATTGGGCAGTGATGCCTATGCAGGCGATGACTGGAATAAGTTTAGTAAAGAAGTATTTATGCCAAGCGTCACCGTAAACTGGGATATCAATGACCAGTTAGCTTTTAAACATATCACGCGCTATACCGATGCCGAGGCGCAGCAACGCAATATGTATAACAGAGGGTTCATTGATGGTAGTGATAAGGTTTTGAAGCGTAGCGCCTACACTACTGATGAAAGTATGAACAACTGGACCACAGATAACCAATTGGCTTACCAATTCGATACTGCTAACACCTCACACAATCTACTGTTCGGTGTTGAGTATCAAGAGACAGACAGCACGGTGAGTTATCGAGATACGCTAGACAGCAAAGATTTACCTATTGATCTATCTAAACCTAGCTTTTCTCAAATTAGTACTGACATGCTACCACTGGATACCTATTATCAGAAAGATGATATTGAACAAAGCCAGCTTGGACTCTATGTGCAGGATGAAATGAGGTGGCAAGACTGGACAGTGGTGGCAGGCCTACGCCATGACGATTTTAAAAGTACCAATGAGCAAAGATCAAGCTATCTAGGTACACCTGGCGAAAAAACTATTATTAACGATGCCAAGGAAACTAGTGGTCGTTTTGCTGCTATCTATGACTTTGGTAATGGTCTATCACCGTTTGCTAGCTACTCAGAATCTTTTCAGCCCGTTGTTGGTAGCAACTTTATTACTAATGAACCTTTTGAACCAAGCACTGCTGATCAGCTCGAAGCTGGCTTCAAATATCTTTCTCCAGACCGTGCCACTCAAGGGACGCTTGCCGTATTTGATATCACACAGAAAAATGTCATAGTAACCAACCCCGCTAATTCTCAACAAAAAGTTCAAACCGGTGAAATTGAATCAAAAGGCTTTGAGATATCAGGCAGTCGTATGCTTAATGACTGGGTAGATCTCGCGGCAAGCTACAGCTACACCGATGCTGAGATCACAGAAGATGAGTTCAACCCTGATATAGTCGGTAATACCCCTGCTCAAACTGCCAAACACAAAGCCACGCTATGGGCAGACTACTATGCTACAGACAAACTCACTCTCAATGCTGGTGTTCGCTATGAAGATGGTATGCAGATTGACAAGCAAAACTCAGATGAACTGCCAAGTGTGACGCTGGTAGATGTCGGAGGCAGCTATCAGATAAACCCTATGCTGGCTGTGGGTGCTAGTATCAACAATCTGTTTGATAAGACCTATGTTGGTGCTTGTTACGACATCAATAACTGCTGGATGGGCCCTGAACGTCAAATGTCAGTCAGCCTAAAAGCCAATTTTTAATCAAATTTACAAGCAGCGGGTTGGTTCTATTAGTAAGCTAACCCCTAACCCGCTGTTAGAAGGAAAGCACAATATGGCAAAACCTACTCCAAGAGTACTAGAAGTTATTGGCACTAGATACATTACGCCAAATATGTGCCGTGTCACGCTTGGCGGTGCTGGCATGGTTGATTTTCCTATCGATCAAGAAAGTGCTTATATCAAACTGATATTCCCTCAAGATGCAGGTAGCCGCCCACTGATGCGCACTTATACGGTGAGCGTGCAACGTGATGGCGAAATAGATGTTGATTTTGCTTTACATGAGACGGAAGGGCCCGCATCGGCATGGGCACGTAATGCGCAAGTCGGTGATCAGATTCTGATAGGTGGTCCAGGGCCAAAAAAGCTCATTAACAATGAAGCGGATTGGTTTTTATTAGTCGGCGATATGACTGCGCTACCAGCGATTACGGTCAACTTAGCCCAGTTGCCTACTGAGGCTCGTGGTTACGCAGTACTTGAAGTGACGACTGAGGCAGATCGTCAGACACTCAAAAAACCAGAGAACGTCGAGATACATTGGGTGATTAATGCGCATCCAAATGCAGACGATAGACCTTTACTGGACTGTGTTAAATCATTGAACTGGCTTGATGGTCAACCTGCTGTTTGGGCAGCTTGTGAGTTCCATAGTATGCGTGCACTGCGCCAGTACTTCAAAGTTGAGCGCGCGGTACCAAAGACGCATTTATATGTTTCTAGCTACTGGAAAGTCGATAGCACAGAGGATCAGCATAAAATCGTCAAAAGTCAGGATGCACAAACGGAAGATCAGTAGTTACGTATTTCGAAACAAAAAAGGTGGGGCTAATATTAGCCCCACCTTTTTTTATCAATCATTATCTATCACGCTTCGACCACCTTCCCCTCTTTTACTCGACTAATCGTCAGCCCCGTGAACCCGAATAGTAGCGTCAGTAGCAGTGACAAATAACAGAAGAATGCATAAGGTAGATAGTCTAATACCGGTACCCCTAACGCCTGACTGATAAACACCCCGCACACACTCCAAGGCACTAATGGATTAATCACCGTTCCCGCATCTTCAATCGTCCGAGACAAATTCTTAGGATGTAAGTTCAAGCGCTCAAACGTCGAACGAAACGCCGTACCTGATAGTAGAATACTCAAGTACTGCTCACCAATCAGCACGTTAATGCTCAGTGCCGACATCGCTGCGGCGAATATCGCTCGGCCTGATGTCGTCAATGTGTCCTTAATACCAGATAGCAGTGCTGGCAGAATACCCAGTGCCGTTAATAGACCACCTAAGCTTAATGCCAGTATCACAATCGCCTGGGTAAAGAACATACTCTGTACACCGCCACGCGACAGCATACCACCTACCTCACCTAGCTCCAATGACTCAGCAGGAGCGTAGCCTGCAAATAGATAGCCACCTAATTGACCAAAGCTTGGTGAACTGTGTACATAAGTAATGATTAGTGCCGCAGCAATAGTACAGATAATCGTATAGATCGCATTGACCCGAAACAGGGCTAACCCCACCAATACCACAAAGGGTAATACCGAATACCCATGTACCAAACCACTATCTATCAATTGTCCTTGTAGCATGGTTACTTGACTTAGATCAGCGCTAGTCGTCTGTCCTGAGAACATCCAAAACAAGATCACCGTCAATATCCATGCAGGTACTGTCGTATACATCATATTACGAATGTGCTCAAACAGATCGATACCTACGACAGAGGACGCAATCGTACAAGTATCAGACAAGGGCGACATCTTATCACCAAAGAACGCCCCTGAAACCACTGCCCCTGCTGCTATCGCCACATTGGCATCGAAAGCATTACTCATACCAATAAACGCCACGCCCAAAGTAGCTGCAGTCGTCAAACTACTGCCTAGAGCAATACCGATAATAGAGGTTAAGATAAAGGCAGAGATATAGTAGTACTCAGGTGAGATCAGCTGAAAGCCTACATACATCAGTGTGGGAATCGCACCCGACATCATCAAAGCCGCAACCATCAGTCCAATAAAGAAGAATAGGTAGATGGCACCGATACCACGCATGACACCTGAGGCCATTTGCGCTTGCATGTCATCAAAGCTGAGTCCTTTATACATACCGATAGCCAGTAGCACACAGATAGCCAATATAAGAGACAGGTGCGGCACCCAGCCAAAGCCAATCATGGTGATGCCCATGATACCGATGACGATGGCGGATATAATAAAGGCGAGCTTGGCACTGATTAATGTGAGGGGTTTTGGTGGCATGACACATCCTTAAAATGCCAGTAAATACTGGCACTAGATTGGGTTTTATTTTAATTTTGATTGTGAAAGTATGATTGAAGTGATTTGCTAATGAGGAAACCTATTACTTGCTCAGTAAGTCATCGGTCTTAGCTGCCATGACGAAATCATTGCGATGCAAACCCTTGATACTATGCGACCACCAAGTGACCGTAGCCTTACCCCACTCTACCAATATACCCGGATGATGTCCTTCTGCTTCAGCGATTTCTGCCAGTTGATTGGCAAATGCCATTGCTGAGACGAAGTTTTTAAATTTGTACTGACGCTGCAATTGCTGAATACCATCCACCTCAATTAGTGACCAATCAGGAATTTGCGGTAATAATTCTTTTGCTTCGGCTTCATCGACTTTCGGTGCGCCAATGCGGCAAGCTTCGCAGCTATTTTGTGATAACGCTGTCATAATAAAATCCTTTTATAGTGGCTGTTTTCGATGTCAGTTTTTAATGGTTGTTTTGATAGCTAGTTTCTAATACTCGTACATCGATGTTGATATAGCTGTATTGCTATCTCAATACTTCGTACTGAAGTGATAGTTTTCATGTTTAATTTTGAATTGACGTCTTTAACGAGTTTTTTCTGGATAGGTCGGCTCAAATAGTCCAAGCGACATAGCTTTTTTGACCGTACCCATAATGTCACTATTGACGATATCAAATAAGGTATCTAATTCATCGATGACATAGTAGATCGGCTGTATCTGATCGATACGATAAGGCGTCCGCAACACATCGAGCAAATCAAACGCTCGGTGCTCAGGTTGAGACTGAGGTTGAGATTGCGGCTTATTTTGAGCGATTGGAAGCTCTTGCGGCGTCCGATCAAGTGCGTAGATCGTTTCAAAAGGTGAGCTTAATATACCGCCGCCATAAATTCTACGATCTTCCACGCGGCTGCCTACTAATCCAAACTCGATGGTAAACCAATAAAGCCTTGCTAAAAACCAGCGCTCCTCTTTGGTTGCACTAAGACCAAGCTTACCATACGTCTCATTAAAGGCTGCAAACGCAGGATGGGTCAATAGCGGACAATGCCCAACGATTTCGTGAAAGATATCAGGCTCTTCGATATAGTCCATATCATCGAATCGACGAATAAACGTCGCCACAGGAAAGGACTTATTGGCGAGCAGTTTGAAAAATTTACCAAAGCTAATTAATGCAGGCACAGCAGCCGTTTGCCAACCTGTGGTCGCTTGTAATACCTCATCGATATCATGCAGCTGCGGGATATGCGTCGTCGGTAAATTTAACTTAGTCAAACCATCTAGATATGCAGTACAAGCACGATTAGGCGTTTGCTCTGCTTGACGTGCCAGCAACGCTTGCCACATCGCATGCTCATCATCACTATAGTGAATATGACCATTGCTATCTGGCTGGTGTGAGATATAGGGCTGTTTTTTATTTGTCGCGTTAGAATGACTGGACGCATCGTCGCTTTGCTTATTAGTCGCAACGCTATTGGTACCGATGGCAGTATTAAGAGAATCTATCTGTGATAGGCGTTCCATGCCTGTATTCCTTTTATCGCAATGAGAGCATTACCTTTGCAGTATGCTTTTAGGTAATACTCCTATTAAGGACAACACAAACTCCTTTTGTCTTGTCCATTGATTAAACGTGGCCCGAGCATTAGACAATATTATAGGGTTTCAGTCTCTGGCTGACCGACTGTGCCGCGACGTACTTGGTCACGCTCTATCGATTCAAACAACGCTTTAAAGTTGCCTTCACCAAAGCCATCTGCATAATCGCCTTTACGTTGAATAAACTCAAAGAACACTGGGCTACCTAAGATGGTTTCCGAGAAAATCTGTAGTAATAGACGCGGTGCGCCGCCTTCTGTTGTACCGTCTAACAAGATACCGCGCGTTTGCAAGTCAGCGACATTTTCACCATGGTTCGGTAAACGCTCGCTCAGCATTTCATAATAAGCGGCATTTGGTGCGGTCATCAGCGGAATACCAGCTGCTTTTAGCTTATCAATACTGGCAAACAAGTCATCACTGGCTAAAGCAATATGCTGAATACCTTCGCCATTGAAGTGCATTAGATACTCTTCGATTTGGCCACCGCCCTGCTTGGCTTCTTCATTCAGTGGAATACGGATTTTTCCATCCGGTGCTGTCATGGCTTTACTGGTTAGTCCCGTGTACTCACCTTTGATATCAAAGTAGCGAATCTCGCGGAAATTAAAGATACGCTCATAGAATTTTGCCCAGTATGCCATGCGTCCACGATAGACGTTGTGCGTTAGATGGTCGATAACTTTGAAGCCATAGCCGACAGGGTTTCTGTCGATATCTGCAAAGAACTCAAAGTCGACATCATAGATAGATTCGCCGTCTTTATAACGGTCAATCAAATAGATTAATGATCCGCCAATGCCTTTGATAGCAGGCAATCTAAGCTCCATCACCCCAGTTGGCACATCTACTGGCTGCGCACCCATTTCCACCGCAAGCTCATATGCTTTTTTGGCATCTTTTACCCGAAAGCCCATGCTACAAGCACCAGCACCATGCTCTTCAACGAAGTAACTGGATTGGCTTTTTGGCTCACGGTTTAAGATAAGGTTGATATCACCTTGGCGATATAGAGCAACGTCTTTTGAACGGTGATTGGCGACATGGGCAAAACCAAGCTGCTTAAACAATGCGTCGACTGCATCAGGCTGCGGAGAAGCAAACTCGACAAAATCAAATCCATTTAGTCCCATTGGGTTGTCAAATAAATCTGCCATTGTAATTATCCTTAATTTCAATTGGTAATAGAAAATCGATGAGTGGTAAAAGTCGATTATTAGTAAAAGTCTATAAAACGATTAATAATCAATCTTTATTGTTGACGTTGTATTTATATTAGATTAGCTTTATTTATAAGACTAATTGTTTTTTATGATTTATTTATCAGGTTTACTTATGAATATCAGCATTCGCCAATTGACCGCATTTATCAAAGTCGCTGACAACGGCAGTTTTACTCGTGCCAGCGAACAGATGTATTTGACCCAATCTGCCGTCAGTGGATTGATTAAGGAATTAGAGACTGGCCTAGGTATCGTGTTGTTTGATCGCACCACTCGCCAGTTATCTTTGTCAGCAGTCGGACGGCATCTACTACCGCAAGCGCGGCGTATCTTGAATGAGATGCAGCTGTTTGAAAATGAAGCGAGTAGCTTGACCAGCTTGGCCCAAGGTCAAGTGCGCTTGGCGGTATCACAGTTTGCAGCGTCTTCCCTACCTGCTGTCATCGCTCAATTTGCCAAAGAATATCCAAATATCGGTGTCTCGCTATTGGACTGTTCAGCCGAGAATTTGCTTAAGCATATCCAAGATATCGAAGTCGATTTAGGCGTTGGTACTGAGCTTGGTTTTATAGAAACTGAAGATGATATCAGGGCTGACTTGTTATATCAGCTACCATTTTGTGTGGTTATGCCAGACAGCCATCCGTTAGCAAAAAGAGACGAAATTACTTGGCAAGATTTATTAGAAACGCCGCTGATTACCTTACAAGGTCCGTTCCTTGAGCAAGTAACCGCAGAGCTCGATGATTCTATCTCCGCTCACGTTCAACAGGCCCGCTACAAGGTGAACTTTATGTCCACTGCGCTTGAGATGACGCGGCAAGGCTTTGGTATCACGCTGTGTCTGCCCTATATGCCTGAAGTTATTGATTGGGTCAGTGCTAATGGTCTGCTGATGCGACCACTCACTCAACCAGTCAAAATGCGGCAATTCTTTATCTATCAACGTGCTTCACGTGCGCTCTCTCCGGCGACCATTGCTTTTAAGCAGTTCTTGCAAACCTATTTTGCGACTCATTATAACGACCTACATCACTCTGAATCATCGTCTAGCGAATGACGTATAGCATGTCAAATGCGCTTGATAGATGGATAAACAATCTATTTGGCTATTTATTTTATTAATTGCCTCATATAACCCACTCTCGTGTTGAGTTCAGCCGCGATTTGCTCTATGATTTTCGGCTGCTCGATTTATATTTTTATAAGGAAATGGCATGTTTGAACGTATCGATTATTACGCTGGTGATCCAATCTTAGGTCTTATGGAAAAATACTCAGCAGATAGCAATCCTAACAAGGTCAATTTAGGTATTGGTATTTATTATGATGAGAATGGCGTATTGCCTGTACTCGACTGTGTAAAAACAGCCGAAGAGCGTATTGCTGATCCTATCGCACCGCGTCCATACCTGCCAATGGCAGGCCTGCCAGGTCACCGTAAAGGCTGTCAGGAATTACTATTTGGTAAAGACGCCCAGATTTTAAAGGACGGCTTGGTCGCTACTATCGCTACAATCGGTGGTTCTGGCGCGTTGAAAGTTGGTGCTGAATTTATCCACACATGGTTCCCACAAGCCAAATGCTATGTGAGCGATCCGACATGGGGCAACCATATCGCTATCTTTGAAGGCTCTGATGTAGAAGTGGGTAAATACCCGTACTACGACAAAGCCAACAGCAGCATCAAATTTGATGAAATGATTGCGTTTTTTGAAACATTAAACAAAAATGACGTCATTTTGCTACACCCATGCTGCCATAACCCAACCGGTATGGATTTGACTCAAGCGCAATGGGATACTGTACTCAACGTCGTGAAGGCGCGTGAGCTGATTCCATTCATGGACATCGCTTATCAAGGGTTTGGCGAAGACATGGACAGCGACGCTTACGCTATTCGTAAAGCGGTTGAGATGGGCTTGCCATTGTTTGTTAGCAACTCATTCTCTAAAAACTTGTCGCTATACGGTGAGCGTGTCGGTGGCCTATCAGTCGTCTGCCCAACCGTAGACGAAACCGAGCGCGTATTCGGTCAGCTAAATGCGACCGTACGCCGTATCTACTCAAGCCCGCCATCACATGGTGGACGTGTGGTCGATATCGTTATGAACGATGAAACACTACATGAGCAGTGGGTTGGCGAAGTTTATGCGATGCGCGACCGTATCAAAGCGATGCGCCTAAAGCTAAAATCGGTATTAGAAGCTAAAATCCCTAACCGTAACTTTGATTACATCACTCGTCAAAATGGTATGTTTAGCTTTACTGGTCTCACGCCTGAGCAAGTCGAGCGTTTACAGATTGAGTTTGGGATCTATATGGTATCTAACTCACGTATGTGTGTGGCTGGCCTAAATACTAGTAACATCGACTATGTGGCTAATGCCATGGCAGACGTCTTAAAAGACTAATTAGTCCAAGTTACTTAACATATTACTCAATATATAACTTTATAAAAAATAAACATAGATAAGAAAGGCTGAGCGATTGCGCGGCCTTTTTTTGCGCCTAGCATTTAATCAAAACCATCTAGTCAGAACCGTTTAGCTAAAACCCTTTAGTCAAACAACGGCAACAACTTTTCAAAGCAGCCTTTTCACAAAAGACGTTGCAGAAAAAACTTGCAATCCATATATCAATAAATTACATTATACGTAAGTGATTAATTATAACGTAATTCGTAATTTATATTAGCAAGGAGCAAATCATGTCAACGACTGACAGCACCCTCACCTCTTTTATTGATATCGCTGCTGACTCTGACTTTTCTATTCACAATCTCCCTTATGGCATCTTTAGTGAAACCAAAGACGCTGCTAGTGATAGCAAGCGCCGTGCAGGCGTTGCCATCGGTGAGCATGTACTGGATCTATCTGTACTCGAAGCCGAAGGATTATTAAGTTTGAACGGTGGTCCGTATTTTGACCAGTCCACTCTAAATGCTTTTATTGATTCTGGTCGAGACAATTGGACGCAAGCACGTACGACGATTCAGACACTGCTGTCTAGCGACAATGACACCCTACGTGACAATGCAGACTTACAGAACAAAGTCCTGTTTAAGCAAGCAGACGTCACCATGCATTTGCCAGTGCAAGTACCGGGCTTTACCGATTTTTACTCATCGAAAGAGCACGCGACCAACGTCGGCACCATGTTCCGCGATCCAAACAACGCCCTGCTACCTAATTGGACCGAAATGCCTGTCGGCTATAACGGACGCGCCAGCACCGTCATCGTCAGTGGAACTGATATCGTGCGTCCATCCGGTCAGCTAAAGCCTAGCCCTGACGACCGCCCTATCTTCTCTGCCTGTAAGCGCTTGGATTTTGAGCTAGAGACCGCATTTGTCGTTGGTAAAGGCAATCATATCGGTCAGCCAATCGCCGTAGATGATGCCGCTGATCATATTTTTGGCATTGTGTTGCTCAATGACTGGTCAGCACGAGATATCCAAAAATGGGAATACGTGCCTTTAGGTCCATTTAATGCTAAGACCTTTGCCTCCGAGGTTTCTCCTTGGATTGTCACCATGGATGCGTTGGCTCCGTTCAAAACAGCTTGTCCAACACAAGAACCCAAGCCACTCGCTTATTTAAATGAAAAATCGAGCGACAACAGCTTTGACATCAATCTATCGGTTGAATTACTACCTAAAAATGCGGAAACAGCGACCATCATTTGTGAGACCAACTTCAAATACATGTATTGGTCAATGGCACAGCAGCTTACCCACCACACCATCACTGGCTGCAAAGTTGAAGTCGGTGACATGATGGGTTCAGGCACGATTTCAGGACCAACGCCTGATTCTTATGGCTCGATGCTAGAGATTGCTTGGAATGCTACCAAACCAGTCACGCTTGAAGGTGGCGAAACACGCAGCTTTATCGAAGATGGTGACACAGTCATTATGAAAGGCTATAGCGAAAAAGACGGCATCCGTGTTGGCTTTGGTGAAGTACGCGGCAAGGTATTACCAGCACTGAGCTTTGATTTTGATAAATAGTATTTAAGAAATAACATAGATAGAGAAATAGCAAAATAGGCGTGAAAACTCTCATGCAGGCTGATAGGAAGACAAATGCATTCACCTACTCATCGTTATGTGAATACAGCCAAATGAGTGACGCGCCTTATCAAAAGGAGTTTGATATGAGCTTTCAAATTGAGAAAATCCATCATGTGGCTTATCGCTGCAAAGATGCCAAAGAAACCGTCGAATGGTATAAAAAGAATCTAAATATGGATTTTATTCTGGCATTCGCAGAAGATCATGTGCCTTCGACCAAAGCCTTTGACCCTTATATGCACGTCTTTTTGGACGCTGGTAATGGAAATGTCTTAGCGTTTTTTGAAGTACCCAATCAACCTGAGATGGGCTTTGATCCTAATACCCCAAGCTGGGTGCAGCATTTGGCGCTAAAGGTTAAGGACCGTGACGAGCTTATTGTTGCCAAAGAGCATTTAGAAAATGCAGGCATTGATGTCATTGGCGTGACCAATCACGGTATATTCCACTCGATTTACTTCTTTGATCCCAACGGTCATCGTCTAGAGCTGACCTATGACGATCCAACTTCAGAAGACAAAGTATCGATGATTACAGATGCCATTAAGCAAGACATGTTAGATGAATGGTCTCGTACCAAACGCGCACCAGCACACACGCAGTTTTTGCATAGTGATGAGTTGGCTGAAGCACGCGAGGCTGCTCCTGTCGGCGAGTAACTCTCCTGTCATTCTGTTTACTACCTTTTTACATGATCAGTTAATCATCACTTTAATCATAGAAGTGCTAATTGACGACATACCCTAGGTATCAATAAATAGCGAACCCTATCTAACCATCATGAAAGGATTCTATGATGAAAATAAGAACCCCTCTAGGAATACTCTTAGCCGCCTCAATTTCGATAACTGGCTGCTCCAATAACGACCAAGCAGCAGGCGCGTCTACAGATGCAGGTAAAGTGACAACGTTGCGGTTCTCGCATTTCATGACTGCCACTGACAATATAAATACCGAAGCGTTAGAGCCATGGGCAAAGAAAATTGAAGCAGATTCAAAAGGTCGCTTAAAGATTGAGATCTACCCTTCTGCAACGCTCAGCAAACCAGGTGCTACCTATGACGCTACGGCGAAAGGTAGTGTGGATATTGGTATGCAAGCGCAAGGATATACAGCAGGACGTTTTCCTTTAACGCAAATTGTAGAGTTGCCAGGTATCACAAATACCGCACAGCAGCAGAGCTGTATACTTCATAAGCTATATGATGATGGTGTCATTAAAGATGAGTATGAAGACACGCATTTGCTCGCTTTGATAGGGACTGGACAAGGCGCGCTTCATACGGTTGATAAGCCGATTCGCACGCCAGCTGATATGAAAGGTCTCCGTATTCGCCAACCTTCTGCGGTTGCTAGCCACATTATCGAAGCCACTGGTGCTGCACCTGTTGGCATGCCTGCCAGTGATACCTATACCTCTCTGCAGCGCGGTGTCATTGAGGGGCTCAGCTTTACTTGGCAACCCATTCAAGCGTTTCGCCTTGATGAGCTGATCAATACGCACACCAACATTCCTTTTTATAATTCCACCTTTGTGATTAGCATGAACAAAGAGAAATACAACAGCTTGCCTGATGACCTCAAAAAAGTGATTGATGATAATTCTGGCGCAGAGCTGGCAGCGCATATCTCTAAAGTATTTGACGTCAGCAATGCCAAAGCAATGGCCGCTGCCAAAGAAAAAGGCGATATTATGATTGATATTCCTGATCCACTCAACGACCCAGATTGGAGAGGCCCATTAATGGAGGGCTCTCAGCATTACCTAGATGAAGTAAATGCAACTGGTCTAGACGCTGATAACGTATACGAAAAAGCAAAAGCGGCCAGTAGCGCCTGTATGGTTTAAAGGATGAATTGAAGGCACGCCCTAGCTTATAGCACCACATACTGACTAGGCAATTTGATAACGCTGTGCTATCGCCAGTATTTGCTTAACCACGTTATGTTGCTCGCTCATCGGTAACTGCTCTGTTGTTCCAATGATAGTGATAGCATATTCTAGCGGTAAATCTTCACTATCAGTTTTTTCACTACTCGTGGATGGTTTAGTAGCACTATTGGCAAGCTGTGGCAATATAACAGGAATCGTAATGGCGTTAATCCCCATAAGCATATCGCCCGTCACTGTCGCATAGCCTTGAGTACGAATTTTGGCCTGTAGCTGGGTAAAGTGCTGCCACTTCTCGGCCATATCTGCGGCGGTATTACTCGTATGCCATTCAGCTGTGACCAATGGCTGAATGACGGCATCAGGTTGATAACTGGCAAATAACTGCCCTGTGGCCGATGTCGTCAGAGGCATACGTGAGCCGATGCGAGTAATGATACTAATCGGACTGTCTGGCTCAACGGACTGAATAATAATAGGGCCTTCGCTAAACCATTTGGCAATTTGCACACCGCAATTTAAGGTGTCTTTGATTTCATCAGCCACTTGCGTGAGACGTGCCAAAAGATTGTTTTGGTTGAGTCCAGTATGTCCTAGTGATGCCAATGCATTGACTCTATCGCCAAGCCCATAGCGCCCATCATCAAGCTTACGCGCGTAGTTTTTGCGGATGAGGCTGACCAAGTAACGATGGGATTTTGCTGGATGCATTTGCATGGCTTCAGCGATATCTTTTAACATCATAGGCTCATTGCGGTCGATCAGCACATCGAGTATCGACAGCCCAATCTCAAGCGACTGAACCCCACTTTGGTTTTTACTGCTGATAGAACTGTCTACAAGGGTTTTGTCTGCTGGCATGATTTGCTCGATTCTGGTGTGCTTGGTTATTTTTAATGATGGTTTGCTTGTTAGTGGTTTGTTCAATAAGGGTTTACCCGATCAAATATCACTAAGATACAGCCCCTACTTCATAATATTTATCTTTATAAAAACACATCAATATAAGGACATGAATCATGATGACACTTTATGGCTACTTTCGTAGTAGCACGTCTTACCGTACTCGTATCGCTATGAACCTAAAAGGCTTAGATTACGATGATATCACGATCAATCTGGCACAGGATGAACAGTTAGAATATGCTTTCAAAGCGATTAATCCGCAAGGACTGGTGCCTGTCCTACAAGCTGACGATTTATTATTATATCAAAGTCCAGCTATCTTGGAGTGGTTAGAAGAGGTCTACCCTGAGCATCCATTATTACCTAACGATGCTGCTGGACGTATGCAGGTACGCGCGCTGAGCGCCATGATTGGTTGCGACATCCACCCAATTAATAATCGCCGCATTTTACAGTACCTACGCAATGAGCTGTCAGTAGACGAGAAAGATGTGATTGCATGGTGCAATCGCTGGATCAGTGAAGGTTTTGCCGCTTTAGAGACACGTTTGGCAGCGGATAACAATCGCGGACAGTTCTGCTATGGGGACAGTCCTACTCTCGCAGATTGTTATTTGATTCCGCAAGTCTCTTCTGCTCGCCGCTTCAAAGTAGATTTGAGCGCTTATCCCAATATCGTCGCCATTGATACTCATTGCCGTACACTAAAGGCATTTGCAGATGCCGATCCTATGATGCAGCCTGATGCGCCGAAACGTGATGCCTAATTTAAGATAGTTTTTATAGGATACCTATCTTTATAGAATATTTATCTTCTCGGCCAAATATTAAGTGACTTAGAATTAACACTTAGTATTTGGTCTAGCTTCGTTCTTCAATATTCTTTACCCCTACCTATCTTTACAGCTTAATTCCTAGCTTAATTGCTGAATTTTGTCTCATTGACTATTATTTATTCAATTTTTACAATATAATTTTTAATATATTCATATTAACGGTTGTATGGTGGGCAGCTGTTGGTTATTCTTTATATAAGCATTTGTCATCGCTCAAATTTGTACTTTATCAGCTGTAGAAAAAAGTACTGTCTTATTCATCAAGATAAGGTTGCACAATATGAATGATATATCCTCAGCAGAGATAACCACCCTACCATCGAATGCAGCAAACAAGATTTATGCATCAGCAATCATGTTCAGAGATGAAACAGAAAGCGCTAGAAAAATTGCACCCGTGGTAGTCAATAAACTTTCAGAATTTGCATTATTTAGAATGGGGCTGCCTAAATCGTTAGGAGGATGGGCAGGAAACCCAATAGAAACGCTAAAAACTTATGAGACGTTGGCCAGTGCTGAAGCCTCCGTTGCTTGGATTGTTTGGAACAACCATTTGGCCTGTACATTCGGTCGATTTTTGGATGAATCCAGCATGAAAGAAGTATACAGCGACCCCTCTCATATTTATGCCAATTCCGCACGTCCTGAAGGCGTGGCACAAACAGTAGATAATGGCTATATGGTATCAGGACAATGGACACTCGTCTCTGGATGCCAATTGGCTGACTGGTTTGTGCTCCGTTGTCTCGTTATCTCCGAAGGCTCTCCTACGACCCTTGGCCCAGGTGCAAACTTAAAGCTATTTTTTATTCCCAAGAAAGATGTAAAAATCATTGATACGTGGGATGTGGGCGGCCTAAATGGCACAGGTAGCCACGATATCGTTGTTAAAGACGCTTTTGTCAAAGAGGCTTATGCAGTTGACTTTGATAGTCCTGTGGCTGTCGATACTGCCTACAGTCGACTGCCTATTGGTTGTATCAATGCTGCTGGCTGTGCAGCTATGGCGCTAGGCGTATTAAAAGCCGCTATGGATGACTTAGTTGATATGTGCCTTGAGAGAGTAACGCCTGGTAAGAGTCCAGATCTACGCGACCGTGCAACGGTACAAGCTACCATTGCTAAGAGCAAAACAATACTGGCATCAAAACGCGCCCAACTGCATCATAGTGTCGAGGTACTATGGGAAGAGGCACAGCAGCAGAACACCTTTACTGATATACAGCTTGCAGATGTATGGGCAGCGTCTTGTGAAGGCGCAAGAGAAGCTCGTGACATGGTATCTGAAATTTACGCAGTCGCAGGCACAGCCTCCCTATATAAAAAGCATAAGATAGAAAGGGCGCATAGAGATATTCATGCGATTTTGCAGCATGGCATTATTCAACCTCACTGGATGAATCAAGCAGGTATGGCCTATGTTGGACTGAAACCGAATGGTGCAATGTTCAGAATATAGAAGCCCTTAATTATAAATAATAAGCGCTTGTGAGACACAATTTACAAGCGCTTATTTTGATTCATCGACATTATTGCTGCATCAATTGTTTATCTTTAAGCCGTAAAAAAGCAAAACATTAGATGTCTTGCTTTTTTATAGTCTACCGATAGCTACAATTGAGAGGTTTTGTTAGTCAAAATGGAAACCTGCACCCACTGCGCCGCCTACGTTTCCTTGAGTATCTGCCGAACCATTTACCTTAATGACCCAGCGACCGTCGTTAGATAATTTAGAGAAACCAATTGCTACAGCACTTTCTCCGTTATAGGTACCGACACCGCCACCAATCAGTGACTTACCTGCGATATAAGCCTGAGGCATTGCCGACATTGCCATCGCGGCTGAAATACCTGCGTTTGCATCGTCTTCTACTTCGTCGATTTTGTAGCCAAGATCGCTCATATTATTATTGAGTCGACTATCAAGCGCGCTAAGCTGACTATAGTTGACGGCGTCTGTCGCTTCGACACCATCGGCGACACCAGTCATACGTTGGTTACCAGCATATAGACCTTGAGACGTCATACTTGGCCCATCTTGCATACTGATGCCCTCACTATTGATAATCGTTGTCCCAACTGTGACACTATCAACGCTGATATTACCGTTTAGATCAAACTTAATACTACTGCCATCTGCTGTGGTGGTGATGTTATTGCCACCAGTAAAGCTTAGGACACTATCATCGCCAATTGGTTTGTTGATATTGGCACCACTGTCTGCGCCAAAATTGAGTCCAGCATTTAGCTTATCCGTATTGGTTCTGATATTCGTGGTATTGGTCGTGATATTGCTGATATTCGTAGCAATATTTGTCGTATTGGTCGCGATATTGGTTGTATTAGTGGTAATGCTCTCTGTGTTAATTTGCACATTTTCACTAATTTCAATCGTGCCTTGTCTGATAGAAGCAATCGCACCATCAATATTGCTTTCACCCGTTCCACCAATGTCGCTGTTGGTGAAAGTACCATCTTCGGCATTGTAAACAATGTCACCACCGATAATACTGCTGATACCAGTTCCTTGGGCATAAAGCTGACCACCATTTATAGCGTCCTGACTTGTCGCCGAAACTTCCCCATTTTGAACGTTGGTAATTTTGGTATCAGCGGCATCAATACCACTTTTTGTGATGCTTGGGCCACCTGCAATGGTCAGTCCATCGTCATTCATGACCGTACCACCAGTGGTTACGCTATTCAAAGTAATATCTGGGTTCAAATCAAAGCTAATGTCATTAGCATTGGTAGGGATGGCTACAGCTTGTAGTGATGGACTACTATCGAAAGCAGCGACATCACTCACTGATTTCCTAGATACCTTGATATTACCGTCTTTACTACTGAGGTCGACGGCATCTCCTTGTTTTACCATCGTAGCGATATCACCTTGAGCGGTGATGCCCCAACCTTGATCCAAGGCAATGGCGACATCTTTTAACTGCCCAACATTGACAGCATCCGTATTTAGCACACCTTCCCCAACGTTGCGAATGGTGTTGCCTCCATTATCTAGACCACGACTACTCAATGAGACCTGCGAAACCATTCTATTCACGCCATTTCCAACGAAGGTAAAGCCTGCATCACTCATGATGCTATTGCCTATCTGTATACTGCCATCATCTCCGAGGTCTAACTGATTATTCAGTTTCACTTGGACGCCAGTCGCAGAAGCGACAGTAGTCAGATTGTTATCTCCTGTGACATTGATGGTATCGCCTAATGCAAATTGCTGATCATTGGCACTATTGCCGTCACCAATTTTGATGCCTTTAGCGATTTCATCATTAGTCATAGTGAGCTGTGCAAAGTTTACGGCATCGGTTGGGGCAATTCCCTTATCAACTTTGATAATTCTATTATTACCATTATCAAGACCTTCGTTGCTTAACGTAATGGTCTGATTAGGACCATCAGTGATGGTGACGCCTGCATTGTTAAGTACCGTGCTTTCCATTCTCACGCTACCGTTTTTACCAAGCATGACATCTTCAGCCAATCTAACATTTAGATTGCCCTCTTCATCAGCGATCACACCGATATTGTTCTCAGTTAACTCTGTCGCGCCTCCTTGGAGTGTCAACGTTTGACCCAACTTGCGATTGACGACAACGGTTGTATCATCTCCTGTGAAGTTCAGTCCTAGGTCCACTGTATTGTTGGTTGCATTTAATTGTCTAACATTGACGGCATCTGTATCTCCCTGACCATCATCTACATTGATGATTCTATTACCGCCATTATCAAGACCTTCACTACTCACACGAACTGTACTATTAGCAAAGCTGGCACTCGTGAAAGTGACATCCTCTTTTGTAGCGATTTTAATACCACCATCCTCAGCAGTGAGAACAATGTTATCTCCTGTTAGGAAATTAGCCGTATTGTCCGTTTGGTTAAGCGTTTTGACATCAACGCCATCTATTTGAGCAACAATGGTCTGCATGGCACTGTCCGCTTTTACCAGACTGGCTTTGCTATCAGCACTTAAATCAACAGCATAATCGGTCGTGTTAGTCGTCTCGTCTTTTTCACCTGCTGTTACTGTGACAGCATCAGAGCCTGCTGAAGCAGTCACACCATCCGCATTAACGGTATAGACATCTTGACCGTTACCACCTGTAGACTTTACAACGTCAGCCACGTTAGTACCTGCAGCGACCTCTGTTTTAGCGGCAGCGGAGGCACTATTGAGCTGACTGACATTGACAGCATCATTTGGGTCTTCACCGTTATCAACATTGACAACCCTTCTATTACCAGCGTTGATACCACCAGATCTTGTTACGCTTGGACCACCGATAATTGTTAAACCATCCATGGTTAGAACAGTACTAGGAATACCTAGTGGACCATTCACAAATACTCCTAAGCCATTAACTGATGTACTAGCCAGTGCATTACCCGTTCTAACACCTAAGCCATCAACGGTAGTACTAGATAATACGTTACCTGTTTTGAGGCCAGAGCGATCAAGTGTCGTTGTATTACCAAGACCGAATGGAGAGCTCGAACCCATTCTTACACTACCGTTATTACCTAGGTCTAAGTTGTTGTTGAGTTCGAACGAGACATCATTGTTGTTTGCTGTTTTGGAGACAGTGATGTTGCTGTTTTTACTATTGAAGTCAACTGATTCGCCAGGTTCTACCGTACTTGCGGTAGCACTATCACCTTGTGCACTAATATCCCAACCTCTATTAGCAGTTTCTGTAACCACTTTTAGCTGAGATACGTTCACTGCATCCGTATCTGCTGAACCACCTGCAACGTTAATGATACGACGTTCGCTTTCAACAGCGCCTACTGAGACGGTGCCGTTATTGGCATCAGCAGCAACGTTGGTTAAGAAAGATGCGCCGCTTTGTACCGCCCCAATAGAGTTTTGACCTAAAGCCACGCTGTTTAGAGCATTTGCACTAGCACCTTTACCGAGTGCTACACCGCCTTGCGCTTTAGCTTGTGCATCAAGACCAATTGCAATGGTGTCTTGAGCCATGGCTTTTGCTTGATAGCCTATCGCAACCGCACGACTTGCAGTTCCGTTTGTGGCTCGTTGACCTATCGCCACTGAATTAACCCCTGCTTTTGCATCTTGACCACCAGCAAAGCCGTTGAATGAAGACCTTGCGCCTTCACCAATGACTGTTGCGTTTGCGTTTGCAAATGCGTTCTCTCCAACCACGGTAGAGTTATTACCGTTTGCATTGGCATTCGAGCCAACGGCAAGAGCGTCAGTACCTGTTACTGACGTGGTGTATGGCTGTGCACTGCTAGAACGAATCGGGAAATCAATGCCAGCAACGATAGTATCTAACGCTTTTAATTGAGATACGTTTACTGCATCACTGTTTTGAGTACCTGCTGCGACATTAACAATTTGGCGAGTACCATTAGTAGAGCTACCAACAGAAACTGCACCAAGATCTGTACTATTAGTTGCTGTAATAACTGCTTTGTCTATGACACTAGCACTTGATGGAGCAAACCCAAGCGCACCACCTGCAACGTTAGCTACAGATTGTGATCCTAGCGCCACGCCATCTTGAGTATTAGACTGAGCGCCAGCACCCAGTGCCAAGGCCCCTTTTTCAGTAGCAGAGGCAGCCACACCGAACGCTGATGACGCGGTTGCAGCAGCATTCGCATGCGTACCTATTGCAGTTGCAAGATGACCCGCCGTACGAGCTTTGACACCAATTGCTATGGAAGCTGCCCCGCCCGATTCAGTATTTCCTGTATATGGGTCGCTTGCATCCAGTAGATCTCGACCCGCATATTCATTAAAAGCCGTATTGACTGTACCACTGTTTAGATCAGTGCTAGTGATACTACCGTCGATATTGTATATTGATGCTAAGTTTAGGTCATCGCCACCGATGGCAATAGAAGAGCCGCCTCTTGAAACGACATTCGCACCAATAGCAATAGACTGCTCGCCACTTGCCAACGTTTGCTGTCCAGATTCCGAGCTACCAATAGCAATAGTTTGACTGCCTGTTGCCTTTGCATTGCCACCCATGGCCATAGCGTTATAACCTGTTGCGCCATCGTTGTTGGCATTGCCAATAGCTTCAGAGTCAACACTATAATATTTAGTCTTGTTATCCTTGACTATATTAACTAGCCTATATAGCTGCGAGCCATTAACTGCATCTTTACTCCCTGCCATCACAGCACCATTGGATACATTGGTGATTTTATTATTACCATTGTTTAAGCCACTACTGCTCAAAGTGACACTATTGGCTGGATTTATGGCTGTAATCTTAATGCCAGAGTTATCGACTAAGGTATCACCCGTTTTGAGACTACCATCAGCCCCCAAGTCGACATTTTCATCGAGCTTTATCGTTAGCGACTTATCATGTCTATTGGCAGTCACGCTAATATTTTTGGTATTTGGATCACCAATGACCGTTTCTCCACCCTGCACCGTTAGTGTTTGATGAAGGAATGAATTGGTATGTATTCTAGGTGTTGGATCGTCTCCAACAAAGTAGGTACCCAATGCATTTGCCTGCATGCCAAAGCCAGCAGCTAGTAGCCCAAGCGCTATAGTGCTCAGACGTAACGTATGGATAACGGACAGGTTAGACGTTGTGTTGATGGTAGCGTTAGAGCTAACGCTAGATTTGGAAGATTTGCCACGTCCCTTCGCGTATTCACCAACAGCGGTAAAACAACTTAAGGCTTCATTCCAGATGACTTTATAGATACGGTTCATGATGCGTACTCCCTTACAGACTTGTCAGATTTAAAAAATCAGAGATAAGATCCATGTCAGAGAGACGATGTGACAAAATAAAACGGGTTATAAGCTTATAATAACGAGACCTTGTTCAAATAATAGTTGTAGTAGTCTTTAAGGAATAAGACGTTCTGTTTTGTATAATCTTTATCACTCTCTGTATATATTAGTATTACCGAATATATACAGAGAGACAATGCCGTTCATCCGTGTTTTGATACCGTTCGTCATTTATATTCATATAAACGAATATAATTACTTTTAATTTGTGTCTATTTATAATAAATTACGTCGGTTTTAAAAAGAGTCAGCTTTTATCTACTACTAAACATGCGCTTATACACATTAAAAATACATGATAAGCGCATATTGGTTACATAAATTATTTCTGCATTATTTATCTTTTTATCTGCTAGGTAGCACTATTTGAACCACTAACCCTTGAATACCATCTTGCCGATTATGAGCATTGATATATCCTTTATGAGCCATGACTACAGCGTGAACAATAGCCAATCCAAGACCATAGCCGCCAGTGTCACGATGCCGAGCAGTATCGAGCCGCACAAAGGGATGAAAAATACGTTCTAAGTCTTTGTCTGCGACACCGCCGCCTTCGTCTGTTATATTAATTTGAACAGCTGGTGCCTTATTGTCCATTTGTATTGCTTTGATTTCCGCAATCACTGTCGAACCCGCTGCCGTGTGCATAAAAGCATTGCGAATGACATTTTCAAGTGCACTATACAACTGCTCTGCATTACCTTGAACTGTCCAAAATCCTTCCAAACTATCTAGCGCTGAGGCTTCATGCGGTTGCCATTGCCAATGCACGTCTTTATGTTGAAATTCAAAGCAGACATCCTCTCCGATATTACTAATAGTGTCGGATATATCGACTGCCTCACTCTCCAAATTATCGACGGTATATTGCTGCATTTGTAGAGACTGAATATGAATGATTTGCTCAATTAGCTCATTCATTCGTGTAGATTCTTTATCGATACGGTCCAGATAACGATTGGCATTGGGCGCAAAGTCTCGAGTCAGCTCAGTCGCTACATCCAGACGAGCAAGTGGCGAACGCAGCTCATGTGAGATATCACTGAGCATTTGCTTACGTGCCAGCTCACTGTCAACCAGTCTGGTCGAGAGATGGGCAACGTCTTTGGCAAGTAGCCCCAACTCATCATCGCCCATCTTGGACAGTTCTGGGTTGGCTTGATAATTACCATCGATCATACGGTGTACGGTATTTTGTACACGGCCAATCCGCTGAGTTAGCGTACGACTGAGCCATATGCAGACCAATACACTAAAGATAACGATCAATAGCAAACGTATTGGAAAATTACCGTGCTGTAGCTCAACTACGTCCGAAAAACGTAGGTGCGGACGCAACTGTATGATAATTGACTGACCATCAGGTAATTCAACAGACATATCAGCCAGTTCAGGACGAGTATCGATATCAGCTACTGCTGCACTACTTGCTGTTCTTGACTTTAGGAATTTTTGCCAAAAAGACGGCTCAATTTTCGGTATTTCATTGTCGTGTTCACGAAGTCTATTGTCAGCATTGCGACCTTCTAGACCATAAACGCTATTCTCTACTCTAGGTGGCCTAGGTGGTATTTGCTGCAACGGTTGTATCGCACGATCCATTAGCCGCCGACCACTTTGCAACTGTCCTTGCGCACGATCGTCTTGGTCACGGTAACGCGGGAATACAATAGCGCCCTGCTCATCATAGACTCTGATTTGATTCATCAGCTGTCGGTCTTGACGATACATCTGCCTGACAGAGTCTACATCACCAGCCCGTAGCGCCGCGACCATCTCTTCACGCTTTATCAATAGACTATCGATTTGTACGTCCATACGAGAGGTCAGCTCTTTTTCAGCCAGCCAGCGCTCTACCACGATAGACAATACAGAGGTGATTAAAATCGTCAGTAATAAGCTCAGAAACAGACGCCAAAACAAGGTAATGCGCACCTTAAACTTAGGTGCTTTTTTGAGGGTCTGCTCAGAAGCTTTCATCGATATGTCCGTCATTACAGCACCAGTTGATAACCTTTGCCACGCACCGCTTTTATTGGTTCATCGTGGAAAGGTTGAAGTTTTTTGCGTAAGCGAGATACATGTACATCGAGACTACGGTCGAAGGGCTGCAATTCGCGTTGCAGGACATTTTCTGACAGCCATGCTTTACTCACCACCTCCCCTTTTTGCTTGAGCAGAGCCACGAGCAGATCAAACTCTGTACCAGTGACTTGTAGCGTTACCCCATCTATCTGACAGGCGCGTTGGTTTTGATCGAGATGCAAACGACTCTCTGGCAACGGAGTATGCTCTGATGCGGTCGTATTGGTACGTTTAATCACTGCATTGATACGAGCCAGCAGCTCTCGAGGGTTACAAGGTTTGGTGATATAGTCATCGGCACCAAGCTCTAGACCAATAATACGATCAATCTCCTCCCCTTTCGCCGTTAACATAATGACAGGAATATCAATAATATTTGGTAATTGGCGCAAGACACTTAATCCATCTAATTTTGGCATCATAATATCGAGTACGAGTAAATCATAAACCGTATCTTCGTGTGCTACTGCCTTGAGTCGTTGTATGACTGCTGCACCATCATGCACGCAGTCACAGCGAATGCCATGATTGTCCAAGTACTCTTGCAATAACTGAGTCAACTCTTCGTCGTCATCGCCTATCAGGATATTTGGCATGCTTCTCTCCTTTAATTTTTATTTATCTCTATTTACTCAATCCAATCACTCTATAGTAATCATGACGCAATAAATCCGCGTACAAGTGTCATTGTGATATGGTTAGCGAAATTGCCGCCGTGGCATTTTTATTGTCGGTAGACTGTAGTTAACCATATTATCAGGCAAGCACTTGCCAATTCACCAGAAACGTTACCTTTCTTAATACTTCATAAATGTTCGTAACCTTTAACTGTCGTAATATACTCCTATCAACAGCAAGTATTGCATTTCTAAGATGGCTGACCATAACGAGCGATAACGTTCAACAGATGGTACTTGCAAGATAAAAATTTAGTGCTTATGAAATCAAACTCAATGTAATCAAGGATATTATGATGAAAAAATTACTATTAGGCTCAGTATTAGCAGCGTCTAGCATATTTACAGTAACGGCTTGCACCAGCGTTAACGCAACCACTGATACAACGCCAACTGCACAAATGCAAAAGAACCACAAAGATGGTGCGATGAGAGGCCCAATGTCAAAACTGGATCTAACAGCGACACAGCAAGCGCAAATCAAAGCCATCATGCAAAACAAACGTGGCGATCGCACTGCTGACCGTGCAGAACATCAAGCAGAACGCGCGCAAATGGATCAGCAAATACAAGCACTGACCAATGCCAGCACTTTGAATACTGCTGCTTTGAACCGTCTGGCTGATCAACGTGCGGCAAAAGAAAAGCAACGCTTTATCGAACGTGTACAAACACAACACGCCATCGCTCAAGTGTTGACTGCTGAGCAACGTGCAAAACTTGCACAAATGAAAGAAGATAGAAAAGGTGACGACGAAGGCCGTCGTGGTCCAGACCATCGTGAGCAACGTGGTGATCGTGCACAGCAAGGTATGTAATAAACCACTCCGGAAAAGTGTTATTTTACCCAGCTGTATACGTATAAACTAAAAAAGCGCGCCGTTAATAGGTGCGCTTTTTTTAGTGCAAAATTATCCTGTTCAAAAACTAATAATGCTTTCTATTTACTCATTAATACTCTAATAAGTTACTCAACCGAACCAATACGCTCTCTGACCATCGGCAACATGTTAAAGACCATCTTACCTACTGCCGTGCCATTACCATCTTGGTAGTATTGCAGCAGCTCTGGAGCATACTTTCGTAAATCAATGCTATTGCTAGCGTTCGGCATCTGCACATTACTTGGTAAGTTAGGAAACGCCAAGTCCTTAGTGCTGATAGCAGAATACTGCTGCAACACATCTATCCTCATGCCCTTATTACTATTCGCTTCGCTAGTATTGTCCAACTGACGACGTAAGTGCTCCCATTTGAGTTGACCACTTTTATCAAACCCGTACAGTTCCTGTACTTCTGTATTGGCAACGGCCTCACCTGTCGTGGCTTCCTCATTCATTTGATCTTCTATCATAGCCAGTATTTTTTGTACAATAGACTTACTGGTAAATGCCTTTGGATTTTGAATCGACTCAAACGCTGTCATCGGTTCGGGTTCTTGTACCAACTCTGGGTATTTTTCACTGATCCGATCGTAGAAAATCTGCATATATTTCTGTTGCGACGCTTGATAATCCCCAAAGCTTTGTACTCGGCGAATGATTTGATCGCTTGGTAGCATAGCCGATAACTGGTGCGCAGGCAGTTTTGGCGATATTGAAGCAAGTGAGTTAGGGGCAACATAATTAAACTGGCTGACAGGAGCCGCATCATAAGTCGCATCTAACGCTGCAAAGTGGCTTTTGATGACTTCACCACCAAATCCTTTAGGCAATGTACCATCATCAATAGCTATTTTTAACCACTTGTTTTGCCATTTTGTACCGAGTTTATCGTCCAACAATTCTGAGTTTAGAATCGCAAAATTATCTGCCCATAGGTAAATATCACCGTTTTTAAAATCCATATAAATAGGCTGGTTGATACTGCTGTGATGATTACGTGCTTGGTATTGCGCACTAGCGAGCATCGTAGCCTTGCCTGCCATCGGTTGATAGATCCCTTGAGAGTCGATAGAGAGCGGCTTCAGTAGGTACTCATCTAATAACTGTGCTTTCTTCCTATCTAACGGTCTTTGTTTATCTTCATAATTATCAAATAGCGCTTGATAATCTGGTACTACTTTTACATCGCTATCGTATTGATGGTCATCCCATGCATGATAGGCATCTACGCACTCAAAATACGACTGCCTTATGCTGTCACGCTTAGTATCGTAATCCACCGCTAAGACATCTTTGTTTTGCTGTTCGGCTTGCAGAATTAGAGCGGCATACGCTTGGTCATGTGCCTCTTCGCAATGTTCGTCTACATAGACTGATGCTGCCATTTTCTCCGTACCAGTATTAGTATCGGCATCGGCATCTGCATCTGCATCTGCATCTGTAAATTGTTGGTTATTGCCAATTTCAAGATTGCTATGATAGCTAAATGACTGACGACGCTGTTTTTGTAGTGCTGTTTCTAGTGTCTTTTTGGCAATGCTAGGTGCTTGTTTTACAGCCGCCGTGTTGGACTGGCCCAAACTGGTAGACTGGCAACCTGTTATCAACAGTGCCCCTGTCAAAAATGCGCTGGTGACTAACAGATTGTTTTTAGTCTTACATGGCAGACGTTGTGCAATGGTGTGATGTACTATTTTCATTTTTTATCCTTAATAGATATGAGCGTAAATGCAATGCGATGATGTCATTTGATTTCTATTTTTCATTCATATCATCTTGAGCATCGTCAACTCGGCTCTCATCGACAGCGTCTGTGCCATTGTCGTTATCGTTACCATACTCATCAGTGCCATATTCATTACTGCTATAAGCACCCTCGTTACCGCTATCTTGATAGTCGTAGCGTGCATAGCGGGCCGTTTGTAATCTGTCTTTTTTCTCGCGCTGCGTAGCTATCCATGCATTGCCATCGATAGGAGGCATAGCGTCTGGACCAAAAGACTCTGTAAGCAATGGTGTCAAGGCATGACGGTTGAAGCTGGCTTTATCGTAACGCACTTGGTTTAGCATGGTTGTGGTCGACCCCATCAAATCACCACCGATATTGACACGTTGCTGCTTGGCCAGCAGTCGATCTGAGCTGTCTAAGTAATAGTAGTTGATTTGATTAAACGAGATAGGACCGATAGCTTCGATCAGCTGCAATAGCGAACCGACATCCGCGCTTTGATAGCCTTTATTGTATAACTGCACTTTAGCAAGTGCTGTCTTTAGTGCGGCACCATCAGGATATTTATCTGGATTGGCATCTACGTATTCTTGCAGTGATTTCGTTACATATTTAAGGGTCTTACCGATCATCTCACCGCTTTGCTGACTACCGAAATAGACTTTTACGGCGCGAGTCGCACCGACTTCTTTGGCAAACGCATCACCACTGATATCGACTGCGCTAAAATGCTCAGGCGCCAGCTCAGCCATGCTGCTCTGTATCGCATTGAGCACCGCATCGTAGAGCACCGCTGGTGGCAACTGTGCCGTGACACTTTCAGGCAAACCAAAGCTCACCGTGTGCGAGGTCATCTGTGCTGGCAATGGCGTATTCTCAGGGTTAACAAGTGCAACAATCGGCATAATGGCCGATGGATCTACTACGACACTGCTATTATTAAAATCAAATGCTAACGGTATCTGTATCGATGAGCTAATCGTTGGTGTGGCGTAGTCGTAGCTATAGACACTTTGTAGTTGGCGCTGCTTGGGACGGTATTGACTGACGCTATTAAACGTTAAATGCTCATACTGATAAGCATTGGATGCAGCTATTTGCTCAGGAGTGCGGTGGAACATATCAAGTATATTGCCAATCATGCCTGTAGATGACATTGGTAGGCTGCCACGATTTACCGTCTCTGTCTTAGCTTGCTGTTTTGCCATTTGCATGGCTTCATATTTTGCAGCCATTGACTTGGGACTTAACCCTGACATCCCTGAGAGCCTACCTTCAGTACCGCTACTGTATTCATCATAATTATCATAGTCCTCACTACTGTAATCATCGCTACTATAGTCATCTGCTGTATCGTAAGCATAATCGTTATCGCTGCTAGCATCACTGATCGTCGGCTCATTCTCCCCTGCTTCCGCCAATATAGCAGCAATGGCTCTTCTCTCTGCTTCAGCTTCTGCTCTAGACTTATCATAGTCACTAGGATAGTCGGACTCTATCGAATCTTTCGCATCATCATAATCGTAGTTAATACCCTCTACCACACAGACTTTATAAGCGTCATCATCTTCGTTTTCATTGCATTTATTCGACTCTACACCTACCGCTGCTAATTCTGCTCTAGCCTCAGCTTGCGCCTCATCATCGCTACTATCATACATACCCTCAGGCTGATACGCATAGGTTTCTATGATCGTTCTAAGCAAGCTACTAGATCCTGCATCGATACTATCTGGGTCAATGAATGGTGCTGAGCGATAGTTGGCTGTGGCGACTGCGACATGCTCGGTCGCCAAGTGCTGACGAATGGCTGCTAGCAAGTGTGATTTGGCTTGGTTTTCGGTGCTTGGATACTTCTCTTGATCAAACAGCTGCTCATAACGCGCGGCCTGAGCATTTTGACTAGCAGTAAAGGCTTGACCCTGACGTTGGCTCTGCGCGGCATCTGCGATACTAAAGTCCATCATGGTACTAGAGACGCTGCTATTCGACGACAGATTGGAAGCTGAGCTGGCTGGAGTTGATTGGCAACCTGCGAGTACAAGTGAAGCACTACCAACTAGCAGTGCGATAGAAGTCAATTTACTGGTTGGATATAGATGACCATTGTTATTTTTACCATTATAGTTTTTATGATCAGTGCTAGATAAATAAGTGGGCGCAGTCTCAGAGTAGCGCTGTCGATTGCGGTTATTAATATGGTGTGATGACATAGTAATCTCTTTGTATGAATAGACAGTCGATAATGAGTGTACAGTGGTACCGTTATTTATATCACAAGACGTTACAATTTAGTAATATTAGCGAATATTTTTAAAGAATTTCTTCATTGATAAATAATTTTCTCTGCATAACAGCTGTCTTATCATTAGCTTCATTTACTTGAAAATTAGCTTCATTTATTTGAAATACAGCTGATACAGCTGAACGCTATAAAAGCGTACACCACAAAAGATAATAAACAACTTTCTACTATTTCATATTTTCGTTACTATTTAGGCTTATCTATTTCCTAACTCTATTCTCTCCACTCGCGTAAAAAGGACTTTGCGATGTCACAGTTATTATCTCGCCACCATCGAACCGCTCAGCAACGTAAACCAAAAATTAATACCTTACTCAAATCTAGCGTCGTGCTCATTACAAGTACGCTACTGCTATCTATATCCACACAGGCTGTAGAGCCAACGAACTCAACAAGTAACGCCACGGTCAACAATACATCAATCAATACCAGTGCTATAAACTTGGCCATCATGGCTGATAGTCCAACGGTACTCTCTGAAACCAAGCGCATCACGCGAGCAAAGACCAATACACTTAGCACCGAATCGAACAATGCTAACAATGCTAATAGTGACCAAGCCATCTATTCTGAAGACGCCATTCATCATCCAGTTTGGGCAAAGAACGGCATGGTCGCTACCCAAGAAGCGCTTGCCTCTGACATTGGTTTACAGATTCTAAAGGACGGCGGTAATGCGGTAGATGCTGGCGTTGCAGTGGGTTTTGCCCTAGCAGTAACCTTGCCGCGCGCAGGTAATATCGGTGGTGGTGGTTTTATGATGATTTATGATGCCAAACAAGGCAAAACGGTGGCGCTTGATTACCGTGAAAAAGCACCAAGTAGCGCCTCACGCGATATGTACCTTGATAAAGAAGGCAATGCTGTCAGCGACTTATCTCGCTATCATGGCTTGGCCGTTGGCGTGCCAGGGACAGTAGCAGGACTACTAAAAGCGCTAGAAGAGCATGGTACGATGAGCCGCGAGCAAGTTATGGCACCAGCGATAGCACTGGCTGAAAACGGTATAGAAGTCACCGCTGGCTTGTCCGAGTCACTCACGGCGTTGAGTGATCGCTTACAGAAATGGCCAAGTACTAAAAAAGTGTTTTTTAAGCCTGATGGCAGCGCTTATCAGCCAGGTGAACGTTTAAAGCAGCCTGAGCTTGCGCGTTCGTTAAAGCGGATTGCGGTACAGGGTACCGATGGGTTTTATAAGGGTGAGACCGCTCAAAAACTGGTCAAAGCAGTCAACGAAGCAGGCGGTAGCATGAGCCTGCAAGATTTGGCCAATTATCAAGCCATTGCTCGCGAACCTGTCAAAGGCGACTACCGTGGCTATGAGATTGTTTCTATGCCGCCGCCCTCCTCTGGTGGTATTCACATCGTGCAGATTTTGAATATATTAGAAGGCTATCCGCTCAAAGACTACGGACAAAACAGCGCACAGACTATTCACTTAATGGCAGAAGCAATGCAGTTAGCGTATGCAGATCGAGCTGAGTATCTGGGAGATGCCGACTTTATCGATGTACCTGCCAGCGGCTTAACCTCACAAGCCTATGCAGACAAACTGCGTACGTTGATTGATCCCAATAAAGCCACGCCAGCAGCGACTATCAAAGCGAACAATCCTCTGCCCTATGAGAGTGATCAGACCACACACTTCTCTATCGTTGATAAAGACGGTAATGCGATAGCCAATACTTATACGTTGAATTTCTCTTATGGTACTGGTCTCGTTGCGGACGGTACAGGCATTTTGCTCAATAATGAAATGGATGATTTTTCTGCCAAACCTGGCGTACCAAATGGCTACGGTTTACTTGGTGGCGACGCTAATGCTGTGGAAGCCAATAAGCGTCCACTGTCTTCTATGAGTCCGACACTCGTATTCAAAGACAGCAAACCTTACATCGTTACTGGTAGCCCAGGTGGTAGCCGTATCATCACGACTGTCACTCAGATTATATCCAACGTCATCGACCATGATATGAATATCGCTGAAGCAACGCATGCGCCGCGTATCCACGATCAATGGTTACCTGATGAAATTCGAGTAGAAAAAGCACTGAATATCGACACAGTGAAAAAGCTCGAATCAATGGGTCATACGGTCAGTCCAAAATCTGCAATGGGATCTACACAATCGATCATGCTCACACCAAACGGTGTTTATGGATCGTCTGATCCACGTATTGTCGATGCGGCAGTGGTTGGTTATTAAACAAACTGACTTTAATTATCAATTACATAGCCCTCTATACCTCGTTGTATTGAGGGCTTTTTGCTGTTGTCTATAACCGAGTTTTTATACCTTAATGACTTAACTTACGCAGATTAAACCCTTTGAACCTGTGGCTGTCTGCGGCAAATAATGCTATTATTGACGACCCCATTTAAAACGTATCAATATGGCTATCGAGGTCTTGTCGGCCTCTAGATATCAGCGTAATTGATTGATAGTAATCAATTATTTTATCGCTAGCTTATTTCTTTGATCGTACCAGTAAGAGTCTTCTATGGCATTTGTACACCTTGGCATTCACAGCGAATATTCCATCACCGATTCTATCGTGCGTATTAAACCGCTGGTAAAAGCTGCTGCGGCTGACAATCAGCGAGCGTTGGCATTGACCGATTTGTCCAATTTATATGCCACGGTGAAATTTTATCGTGCCTGCTTAGGTGCGGGTATCAAGCCTATTATTGGCAGTGAAGTCATCATGGATAATGAAGACACACGCCTTACCTTACTTGCGATGAATAACGAAGGGTATCAAAACATTACCCGTATCGTATCGCTCGGGTTTACCGAAGGTCGCGCTGATCCTATCAATCATGGTACCCCGGTTATTAAGCGCAGTCATATCTTAGAGCATGCAGCAGGTGTGATTGTACTGCTCACAGAAAAGTCAGACGTGGGTCAAGCATTGGTCGGCTCGATGCCAGAAAAAGCCGATGAACTACTTACTGAGTGGCAGGCACAGTTTGACGATCGTTTATACTTTGCGATCAAGCGTACCAATCGCTCAGGCGAAGATGCTTTTATTAGAGCAGCCATCCATTCAGGTGCCAAACACAACATTCCTATCATTGCGCATAATGACGTGCGTTTCTTAGAGCAAGATGATTTTGATGCTCATGAAGCCCGCGTGTGTATTGCAGGCTCTTATGTCCTTGCTGATCCAAATCGCCCACAGACTTACTCAGATGAGCAGTATCTAAAAACACAAGCTCAGATGGAGCAATTATTTGCTGATATTCCGCAGGTCATTGACAATACCTTGCGCCTCGCTACACGCTGCAATGTCACCTTAACGCTTGGTATTAACGTCCTACCTGATTTTCCTGTGCCTGCAGGCGAAACGATTGAGTCGTTTTTCCGTGCCGAGTCACAACGCGGTCTTGAGCAGCGCTTAGACAAGCTGTTTCCTGTCGAAGCACGTACGGACAATTGGAACGATTTCCGTCAGAGATACGATGAACGCCTCGCATATGAGTTGGATATTATTCTATCCATGGGCTTCCCCGGTTATTTCCTAATCGTCATGGACTTTATCCGCTGGGCAAAAGCCAATGGTGTGCCAGTAGGCCCTGGACGTGGTTCTGGTGCAGGTTCGTTGGTTGCCTATGCACTAAACATTACCGACCTTGACCCGATTCATTACGATCTACTATTCGAGCGCTTCTTGAACCCTGAGCGTGTATCGATGCCCGATTTCGATATCGACTTTTGTATCGAAGGTCGTGACCGCGTTATTGATTATGTCGCGCAAACCTATGGTCGTGATGCCGTCTCACAGATTATTACCTTTGGTACTATGGCCGCAAAAGCGGTTGTGCGTGATGTGGCACGCGTACAAAGCAAATCGTATTTTTTGGCCAATAAAATATCCAAGCTGATTCCAAAAACGCCTGGCATCACACTGAGCCAAGCGCTTGAGCAAGAACCACAACTCAAAGACTTGATCTCTAATCCTGATAATATGGATTATGAAGATGCCATTGAGATTTGGGAGATGGCGATTAAGCTGGAAGGCGTCTGCCGAAATGTCGGTAAACATGCTGGTGGTGTATTGATTGCTCCGCACAAGATCACTGACTTTAGCGCCATTTACTGTGATGATGAAGGTCACCGTGTCAGCCAGTTTGATAAAGACGATGTAGAAGCTGTCGGTTTGGTGAAGTTTGACTTTTTGGGTCTACGCAACTTAACCGTTATCAACGCAGCGGTTGAAAATATCAATTTACGCCGTGCAAAAGAAAACGTACCTGCCTTAGTTTTAGAGGATTTGCCGTTAGATGACAGCAAAGCCTATAAGCTGCTGCAAGATGCCAAAACCACGGCGGTCTTTCAGCTAGAAAGTATGGGCATGAAAAAGTATTTGGCCAAACTGCAACCGACCAATATCGAAGATGTCATCGCCATGTGTGCGCTGTATCGTCCCGGCCCACTCGATGCAGGTATGGTAGAGATGTATATCGACCGTAAGCATGGTCGCGAGGAAGTCATTTATGACCATCCCAATCTTGAGCCGATTTTAGAAAACACCAATGGCGTTATTGTCTATCAAGAACAGGTGATGCAAATCTCGCAGGTGATGGCAGGCTATAGTTTGGGCGGTGCTGATATGCTACGCCGTGCGATGGGTAAAAAGAAACCTGAAGAGATGGCCAAGCAGCGCGATATTTTTGTCACTGGTGCCACCTCACAAGGCATTGATGAAGTCACGTCAGGCGGTGTATTTGACTTGATGGAAAAGTTCGCAGGTTACGGTTTTAACCGCTCGCATTCTGCGGCTTATGGCGTATTGGCTTATCAAACGGCCTACCTAAAGCAATACTACCCTGCCGAATTTATGGCAGCGGTCTTAACTTCAGATATGAACAACACCGACAACGTCGTGTTCTTTATCAATGACTGCCGTGAAAACTTTGGGTTAACCGTAGTCAATCCTTCGGTCAATCGTAGTGAGTGGCATTTCGTTGCCGATACTCCAACCAATATCATCTATGGTCTTGGCGCAATCAAAGGCGTGGGTGAAGGCGCGGTAGAGTCTATCGTAGATGCACGTCGCACGGATGGTCCTTTTAAGGACTTGTATGACTTCTGCCGCCGTGTGGACATCAAAAAAGTCAATAAACGCACACTAGAAGCATTGGTTAGCGCTGGCTGTTTTGATGACTTTGCCGCCACGCTACGACCTGACTTGCCAGCCGATGAAGCTTACGAGATTCGCGGTGCCTTAATGAGTCAATTGCCAAGCGCCGTACAAGCCGCTGAGCAAGACCGTCAAAACCGCGAAATCGGTATGATGGATTTGTTTGGTGAAATGGACGGTGTGGTCGCAGCGCCGCCGTTAGTCATGACGCCAGAACTCATCTGGGGTGACAAACACCGCCTAAAAGCCGAAAAAAACACCTTGGGACTGTACTTAACGGGACATCCAATCAATGAGTATTTGGATGAGCTCAAACGCTATACCTCTGGTGCGCGTCTCGACAAGTTGACCGATACTGGCTATAACGGTAGCTGTTATTTCTCGGGGCTTATTATAGATATTGCCAACTTTGGTAATCGCAACGTGATTACTTTGGATGATGGTACATCGAGACTCGAGGTCAGCTGCTACGCTGAGCGTTTTAATCGTGTCAAAGAGCAGTTGAAAATCGATGAAGTCGTCATCATCAAAGGCAGCATCCGTGAGCGCGATGGACGTTTGTTTGCACGTCTTGATAGTGCCATGAGTATGGTAGATGCCAGACTACGTTGGCTCAAAAAAATCAGTATCAAAGTTCATGGTAGTGATATTAATCTGCTCACACGTCTACAGCCGTTACTTAAATCAGCCCAAGCTGACATTATTCCTGAGCCGCGTCTGGCATATAACCAAGAGCAAGACGAGCAAAGTAGCAGCGGTAGTAACGTCTACGACCCTGCAATGGGTGGTAGCTTGTATGATGAGAACGGTAATGACTTATTGGCATTAGAGAGCGACATGAATCATGACGCGGCCAATCAAAACGGTATGTCAGCCAGTTATGCCAATAATGCCCTGAGTAATACTGACGCTTCTATCAATGATAACTGTCTGCCACTTGGACTAAGCATTTATGAGGTCTATGGCATCGCAAATGTTGGACTGTCTGAACACTGGCGCGTTTACCCAAATGACGATAACTTGCAGACATTAAAGACTTTGGTCAGTGAAGAGAACTTACATTTTCATTACAGCTAAGACGTACATTACGTTTTAAAAATTCATTATAGTAATCTTATTGCTTTAACTTTTATAAATTGGACAACCACGATGGATGACACTACAAATAATAATATGCTCGGACAAACTGATGAAGAAATCATCAATCATGAACAGTTCGAGGACATGCGTGACCTGCTCGAAGAAGACTTTGTTGATTTGATACAAGTATATTTTTCTGATAGTAAGCAAAGAGTTGCAGCGCTGCGAATTGCCCATCAAAAAGACGATAACGCCAATGGCTTCGAAACTGCTCATGCTTTAAAAGGCGCCAGCGCCAACTTAGGTACGACTCAATTAGTCCGTCTTAGCAGCCAGTTACAAGAATACTGCCGTGAGCGCCGGATTAATGAGCAAGCCGTCCTGATCGAAGAGATTGCCATTGCATTACACCGTGCTGAACAAGAAATCAATCAGAGACTGGGACAATAATGAGTAACGACGCTTCATTAGCCGTATCATCACATACAGTAAGCGACTACCTTGATTGCCTACAAGTAGTCATGGTTAATACGACTTTGCCTGCCAATATTGGTTCGGCTGCCCGTGCAATGCATACCATGGGCTTGTCTCGCTTAACGGTGGTTGATCCCAAATTACCGATTGACGAAACCAGTGTGTCTCATGCAGCGGGTGGCAGTGAATTATTATCCTCATCTTTGATTACACCCACTTTAGAATCTGCTATTTCAGACTGTCAGTTGGTATTTGCCG
>TARA_R110000737_G_scaffold151521_1_pt1 | contig 69261 bp, 68 predicted proteins | sample TARA_R110000737 | Tara Oceans TARA_R110000737 (sample SAMEA4398027) | marine metagenome | biome: Polar Biome; feature: [SRF] surface water layer (ENVO:00010504); material: water (ENVO:00002006), including particulate matter (ENVO:01000060) such as... | depth 5 m | reverse complement strand
AAAGTCAAACACAATAGTTATAGCTAAAAACAAACAATTGTTGGCAAGTGGAACAGGTCAGACTTCTCGTGTTGACGCTTTAAATCAAGCAATACACAAGGCGAAAACCTTTAAATTTGATTTGAATGGGGCGGTTATGGCTTCTGATGCATTCTTCCCTTTCCCTGATTGTGTGGAAATTGCGCACAACGTGGGAATTAATACGGTTATTCAACCTGGAGGTTCGATTAAAGACGATTTATCCATTGCATATTGTAACGAAAATAACATGGCAATGGTAATGACTGGTAACCGGCATTTCAAGCATTAAAAAATTAAATTGTCTGTAAATGAAACTTTTTAAGGTTTTTTACGGATAATAATGGAATAATATACTCACCTTAGAGCGAACAAAAAACAAAATGGGATTATTTAGCTTTCTTACTCAGGAAATCGCAATCGACTTAGGTACGGCAAATACCTTGATCATCATGAATGACAAAGTTGTTGTAGATGAACCTTCTATTGTTGCCAAAGACATTCAAAGCAACCGCGTGGTCGCTATTGGAAAGAAGGCGCAACAAATGCACGGTAAAACGCACAAGTTGATTGAAACGGTGCGTCCATTAAAGGATGGTGTTATCGCCGATTTCCAAAGTGCGGAGCAAATGATTCGTGGATTTATCAAAATGATTAATCCTGGCAAACGTTTGTTCAACCCTTCTCTTAGAATGGTGATTTGTATTCCTTCTGGAATTACTGAGGTTGAGAAAAGAGCCGTTCGGGATAGCGCAGAACATGCTGGAGCAAAAGAAGTGTACTTGATTCACGAACCTATGGCAGCTGCTATCGGAATTGGAATCGATGTTGAAGAGCCAATGGGTAACATGATTATCGATATAGGTGGTGGAACAACAGAAATTGCTGTCATTGCTTTGGGTGGTATTGTTTGTGATAAATCTATTCGTATTGCAGGTGATGATTTTTCATCTGATATTGAAGAATACATGCGTCGTCAACACAACATTTTGGTTGGAGAACGAACTGCAGAACAAATTAAAATTGAAGTAGGTTCTGCTTTAACAGAATTAGAAAACCCACCTGCAGATTTCGCCGTTCGTGGTCGTGATTTAATGACAGGTATTCCAAAAGAAATTGTTGTTTCTTACTCAGAAGTGGCTCATGCTTTGGATAAAACGATATCTAAAATAGAAGAGGCGATTCTTTCTGCATTGGAAATGACTCCGCCAGAATTATCTGCTGATATTTACAAAACCGGAATTTATTTAGCTGGTGGTGGTTCAATGCTTCGTGGATTGGACAAACGTATTTCTGCAAAAACTAAATTGCCTGTTCACATTGCTGAAGATCCATTGAGAGCTGTTGCGCGTGGAACAAGTATTGCGTTGAAAAACATTCACAGATTCCAGTTCTTAATTAGAGACTAATCTTCCGTGAGCATAGCGCACCGTAACAAATGAGAAAATTATTTGACTTTTTTAGACGATTCCAAATTTTCTTACTTTTTGCTGCCTTACAGTTTGTCGCTTTATCAACTTATTTCACGTATTCTACCTTCCCGAATTCGCAATACCTGACTACTGCCAACAAAGTAGGTGGTACCATGTGGAAAGCGCAATACGACATTACCAAATACATCAATTTCGGAAAAAGCAATCGGGACTTAAGCATGGCTAACAAGCAATTGCGCGAAAAGCTTCCTGAAAGTTTTCACCGATTGCAGTATGGCACTGTCAAAATCAATGACACACTTTACAAAACCCAATATAGCTATACGCAAGCAATCGTAATTAACTCAACATATGATAAGGCCAATAATTACCTAACACTAAATATTGGCAGTCGACAAGGCATTAAACGAGGAATGGGTGTTATTTCCGATCAAGGAGTTGTTGGAGTTGTATTTAAAGTTTCTACGAACTATTCTTTAGTAAAATCTGTGTTGTCAACGAACCCGAATATAGACGTAATGATCGTCGAAGACGGTTCATTCGGCCTTTTGAAATGGACTGTTCGTAATGCACGACTTGCCAATCTTTCAGGTATTTCAAACGACCAGCCCGTTAAAAAATGGGGAGAAGTAATAACTCGAGGTGGCGGTGGCGTTTTCCCAAGAGGTATTTCTGTAGGAAAAGTGTATAAAGTATTACCTATTGAAGGTCGCGCGCAATGGGATGTTCAAATATTACTTTCTACAAATTTTAAAAAGATTCAAAACGTCTACGTGATAAAAAATATTCTAAAAAATGAGCAAAGTCAATTGGAATCAGTAATGCTAAACGATCAGGACGATGAATAATATTTTTAGTCATATCGTTCGTTTTGTGCTGCTTGTTTTAGTTCAAGTCTTTATTCTCAATCAGCTAGAAATTGGCTGGGGAATATTGATTATGGCGTATCCTTTATTCATTTTCTTGTTGCCTTACGAATTAAATTTATCCTTAACTCTGTTGATCAGCTTCGTAATGGGAATTTGTATCGATGCACTAAGCAACACTTTTGGCCTTCATACTTCTGCACTTCTCTTATTCGCATATCTACGTCCAGTGATATTTTCCCGGTTTGCTTCACAAGAAGATTACGAAATGAACCGAGAGGCGAATATTTATACACTAGGAACTTCCTGGTTTGTATTAACCTTTGGCTCACTTCTATTGTTGCACCACCTTTGGTTCTTCCTTTTTGAAGTTGCCAACTTCGGAGAGTTTTCTTACATTCTTCAAAAAACTTTTCTTAGCACAATTGTTTCCTTTTTGGTTTGTGTCGGGCTACAAATTATCTTTGTTCAAAAGCCTAAAGACCGATGAATTTCGATTCGAGAAAAATTGTCATTATTACCTTCATAGTAGCCATAGGTATACTTTATGCTTTTCGTCTTTTTTACATGCAAGTTCTCGATGATACTTGGACTCTCCGGGCACAAGAAATTGCTGAGAAAAGAAAAGAAGTAACACCGCCAAGAGGAGTTATTTTTGATCGCAACGGGAAAAAAGTCGTTTCTAATCAAACTTACTATAATTTGATGATGGTTGAGGCAGACATTGTCGACCTGGACACTGTAGCATTTGCCAAACTTGTCGGCATGACCCCAATTGAGGTTAGAGATCGTTTCTATCAAATTAGAGTTGGTGAAGGAACGTTTTACAACAGGCATACCGACAAACGAACGTCGAACTATCAAAAAGTTAGAGCATATCCTTTTATGAAGGAGTTGACGCTCGAAGAGATTGCTGAAATCGCACCGCATTTGGGTCGCTTTCCGGGATTCTATGAAGAGGTTACCAGTATGCGAAAATATCCTTACCGCAGCGGAGCAAATATACTAGGTTATTTAGCAGAGGTTAATCGAGAAGATATTGAGAAAGAACCATACTATCGCCCAGGTGATAATATGGGCAGAGCTGGACTAGAGCGTTATTATGAGAAAGAATTGCGGGGACAAAAAGGGATAAAATACATTGTTACCACTGCCTTAAACAATGCGCTAGAATCTTTCGCTGATGGTAAATATGACACAACAGCATTACAAAGTGCGCCAATGAAATTGGGGTTGGATATTGAGTTACAGGCATACGGAGAAAAATTAATGCAAAACAAAAAAGGGTGTATTGTCGCTATTGATCCAAAAACAGGTGAAATTTTGACCATGGTGTCTGCCCCTAGTTATGACCCCAATCTATTAGTTGGAAAAAGAAATATCGGTATCAATTACCCTAAATTGGTTTTGGATCCGAACAAGCCTTTGTACCCTAGGCCTGTGGCTTCAGAATATCCTCCTGGATCAATTTTCAAGCTCGTTCAAGCACTTATTGCTTTGGAAGAAGGTGTTATCGATGTCAATACAGGGTTTGCTTGTAACAAAAGTTTAGTTGGTTGCCACAATCACGCTCCTCCAAGTGATATTATGAAAGCAGTACAGTACTCTTGCAACCCATATTTTTATCAAGCAACACGAAGAATAATTCAACAAGGCAAAAAAACAAATCAATATGAGGACGCTGAAATCGGTTTGACTATCTGGGCCCAATATATGCACAGTTTTGGTCTAGGTGAAAAACTGGGAACCGATATTACTGGTCAGCGACCTGGACGAATTCCAGATGTTGCCTATTATGATAAGTGGTACGGCCATCACCAATGGGCATTTTCAACTATCCGGTCCAATTCCATTGGACAAGGAGAAGTTGCTTTAACACCTCTGCAAATGGCTAATTTGGCAGCCATCATCGCAAATAAAGGTTGGTTTTATACTCCGCATTTCGTTAAAGAAATTGGTGATTCAGGTCCGCTCCCCGGTTTTGATAAAAAGAGATATACGAAGGTTAGCGCAAAATATTTTCCGCCAATTATTGAAGGAATGCGCCGCGTTGTTAATGAATCGGGCGGAACAGCTCGACAGGCAAGAATGACGGATATCATTATTTGTGGAAAAACTGGAACCGTTCAAAACCCACACGGAAAAGATCACTCCGTTTTTATTGGTTTTGCACCTATGGATAATCCAAAAATTGCCATTGCTGTCTTTATAGAAAATGCAGGCTTTGGTGGTACATGGGCTGCACCAATAACCAGTTTAATGATAGAACAATATCTCACAGGCAAAATAACTGACGCCGCTAAAGAAAAGCGTATTGTTGATGCCAAACTCTCGAACATGGAATGAGAGCAAACGAAAAAATAACTCAAGATATGGACTGGCCGCTTTTTGCGTGCTACATTATTCTTGTTACCATGGGATTAATGACCGTATATTCCACGGCTTATAATCCTGAGCACCCCAATTTTTTTGATTTTTCTCAAAAATATGGTAAGCAAATATTCTTCGTTTCCATTTCATTGTTTCTTGGTTTGTTGGTATTTCTGATAGATTCATCCATCTATAGAAAATTTGCCGTTCCCATCTACTTGTTTACTCTCTTTTTACTTGTGCTGGTGCTCTTTATGCCTGCAATTAATGGTGCGCACGCTTGGTTGGGATTTGGCAGTTTTGGTATACAACCCGCAGAGTTTGCCAAAATTGGAACCGCCTTATTGTTGTCAAGTTACGTTAGCAATGTCAACATGAACTCACAAAATGTGAAAACTGTTCTAATTTCAAATGCCATTATTCTCGTCCCAATGACACTGGTAATTTTACAGCCAGATGCAGGTACCTTAATCGTGTTTACTTCTTTCCTTTTTGTATTGTACCGAGAAGGTATGAGCTATGATCCTATCGTATTAAAAATTACAAATTTAATTCCTGGGGTACGCTTCAAACAAACTTGGATTGGAACTCACTTCATTCCTATTTTATTCTACGTCGTAATTCTTTGTGTTATTACTCTTTTGGTTTCTAATAATCAATTCAACCTGTTTTTTATTCCCGGACTTACTGTTCCCGGAATCGTCGGGGTTATATTCTCATTAGCAATTATTGGTGGATTGGTTTACTATTTGTTAAGTAGAATGGCCTCCAGACGAGAGAAAAAACAGGCAATTATTGTCGTTTTAATCGCCTTTACTTTATCATCTATTTTGGCCATGTCTGTCAATTTCATGTTCCAAGGCTTAGCGCCTCACCAAAAAGACAGAATTGAACTTGTTTTAGGTTTGAATGAAGATCAAGATGGTGCCGATTACAATAGAAATAGGGCAATGGCGGCAGTTGGTTCTGGAGGTGCTTTTGGTAAAGGATATACTAAAGCCTCATTGTCTAGCGTTCAAAGTAATCACGTTCCCGAGAGCGAAACGGACTTTATCTTCTGTCCCTTTGCTGAAGAGTGGGGATTTGTTGGAAGTCTATTTTTAATAACTGTGTATATATATATGCTTTTGCGGATTATTACAATTGCCGAAAGACAAAGAAGTAGATATTATAGAATATATGCCTACGCGGTTGGAATGATCCTATTCTATCACTTCGCAATTAATATTGGAATGAATATCGGTTTTGCCCCCGTTATTGGAATTCCTTTACCTTTCTTCAGTTATGGTGGCTCATCTATGATGTCATTTTCAATTTTGCTATTCATCCTTTTAAAGCTTGATAGTCAAAGAAGAGACGTTCTCTACTAAGGGCAATCGGCGGATAAAGAATATTCTTTATTTTTACAGTAAATATTTGGTTCTATTATGAGCACAACATCAAAAAAGGGTAAGGAAAAAGAAGCTCCTTTAACCGAGGAAAAGAAAAAGAAATACTCAAGAATTCTATGGATTTTTGGATTGCTTCCTTTGTTCTTAATTCTCGCTTTGCTTTTCTTTCAGCCTGAAGACTCTATGCCTTCAGTTGCCATGCTTGACAATCCGCCGGAACTTTTAGCTTCTGTTGTTTTCGCTGATGATGCAGAAACTGAATTGGGTCGTTTCTGGAAAATTAACCGAACAAGCGTGAAATTTAATGAAATCTCTCCATTTGTTATAGACGCCCTAATTTCAACGGAGGATGAGCGTTTTATGGAACATTCTGGGGTTGACTTTAAAGCTATCGGTCGTGCAGTTGCAAGTGCTGGTGGAGCTGGTGGAGCATCAACTATTACGCAGCAATTAGCAAAATTGTTGTTTACGCTGCAAAAAAGAGATAAAAAAGCTGGAGCAAGCGCGACTCTTTCAGAATCATCTTTTCGTCTGTTTCGATTACTTGGACGTGTAAATGAAAAAGCGAAAGAAAATATTATCGCATCTCGTTTAGAAAAAAGATATACTAAGGAAGAAATAATTACGATGTACCTGAATCAATTCGATTTCTTGTACAACGCGGTAGGAATTGAAAACGCAGCAAAAGTGTACTTCGACAAAGCACCTATTGACTTAACAAAAGACGAGGCAGCAATACTCGTAGGGATGTGCAAAAACCCTGGACTTTTCAATCCACACACTTTTGAAGTAAAAAATTATCGAAGAACGGTTGCATTGAACAAAGGCATTTCAATGTCTGCAGTAGCACAAATAGATATTCAGGATAAAAGATCGAATGATAGCCTAAGAGCAGTTAACCGAAGAAATCAAGTGCTTTTCCAATGGTTGAAAAATTCTAATGAAAAGAATCCGGCATTAAGAACAACTATAACTCGAGCTGAATACGACGAGTTAAAAATGAAACCTATCGTTACGAGTTATCAAAAAGTTGATCATAAAGAAGGTTTAGCTCCTTATTTTCGTGAATCCATTCGTGCAGAATTAACGAACCTTTTTCAAGAAACTAAACCTGACGGCTCTTTAAAATATAGCCGTCCAGATGGTGAGCCTTGGAACATCTATAATGATGGTCTCAAAATCTATACAACGATTAATGTTTCCATGCAAAAGTACGCTGAAGCAGCTGTAGAAAAACATATTAAAAATTATTTACAGCCAGCATTTGATCGCAACAACAAAGGATTGAAAAACTTCCCTTTCAGTAATTCCATTTCAGAAGAAACGGTGAATAATATCATGAGAAGCGCTAGGCGAATTTCAGGACGTTACCATGCAGCTAAAGAACAAGGCAAATCAATCGAAGAAATTGAAAAAGAGTTTAATGAACCAGCTCAAATGTCTGTTTTTTCATGGAATGGGGATATAGACACGGTCATGACGCCGAATGATTCAATTCGCTACTACAAGTCTTTCTTGCACTGTGGTATGATGTCAATTGAGCCACAAACCGGATTTGTAAAAGCTTGGGTTGGTGGAACTAATATTGACCATTTTGCCTATGACCACGTTCGACAAGGCTCGCGCCAAGTTGGATCGACCATAAAACCTTTCGTTTATGCTACCGCTCTTTCTATGGGTACGGCAAAACCTTGCACCGTGTTTAATGGAAATTATTGTGTTGGAAGCTGGTGCCCAGGCGGAAAAGCTGCTGGTTCAATGGCTAGTGGTTTAGCCCAATCATCAAATCCAACGACTGTTGCTGTTATGTCGAGCATGGGGCCAGTTGCTGGAACGATAAACATTGCAAAATTCTTAAAAGACGTTGATATTGATTTGGCAAAACGCGATATTACACCGCCTATGTGTTTAGGAACAATGGATTTATCATTGTATCAATTGATTCCGGCACAAGCAATGTTTGTGAATCAGGGAATATTTATCACCCCTTCTACAATATTCAGAATTGAAGATAGAAACGGCAACGTTATCTACAACGCCAAACCTGTTTCTCGTGAAGTTTTGAATGAAAACGTTGCTTATACCATGATTAAAATGCTAGAAGGCGTTATTAATGAAGGAACTGGAAATCGACTGAGAAGAGCGGTTGATTATGGAAACATAAAAGCTCCTATGGCCGGTAAAACTGGTACAACTCAAAGTAACTCAGATGGATGGTTCGTCGGATTTACACCTGAATTAGTTACTGGAGTTTGGGTTGGAGCAGAAGACCGATCTGTTCGATTCCGATCTACGGCTATAGGTCAAGGTGCAAGTGTTGCCTTACCGATTTATGGATATTATATGAATCAAGTTTACAAGGATTCGAAGATAGGCTTATCTACAACAGAATTTGAAAAACCGGCGAATTATAATCCTGAACAATTCTCTTGTGGAGGCGATTTATATGGCCCAAATAATTCCGATATCAACCCTGAGGACAATCCATTTTTTTAATTATGAATAAAACAGTAAAAAACGTCGAAGAAGCATTGGTTGGTTTAAAGGATGGCATGACCCTTATGTTAGGTGGGTTTGGTCTTTGTGGAATTCCTGAAAACTCAATTGCCCAAATGGTTAAATTGGGTGTTAAAGACTTGACTTGTATTTCAAACAATGCCGGTGTTGACGATTTTGGTTTAGGTCTCTTGTTGCAAAACAAGCAAATTAAAAAAATGATTAGCTCCTATGTAGGCGAAAATGATGAGTTTGAAAGACAAATGCTGTCAGGTGAACTAGAAGTGGATCTTATTCCACAAGGTAGTTTGGCAGAAAGATGTCGTGCTGGTGGTGCTGGAATTCCTGCTTTCTTTACCCCTGCTGGATTTGGAACTGAAGTCGCTGAAGGAAAAGAAGTGCGTGTTTTTAATGGTAAACCTCATATACTAGAATCGGCACTAACTGCTGATTTTGCCATCGTGAAAGCTTGGAAAGGTGATACCGAAGGAAATTTAATATTCAAAGCAACTGCCAGAAACTTTAACCCTATGATGGCTATGGCAGGAAAAATCACCGTTGCCGAAGTAGAAGAATTGGTTCCGGCTGGAGATTTAGACCCTAACTTTATACACACACCTGGTATCTTTGTACAACGCATTTTTCAAGGAGAGAAATTCGAAAAAAGAATTGAGCAACGAACTGTAAAACCAAGGGTTTAAATGAGTCAAGCAAAAAGAATAAACGAATCGGCATATTCCGTATTCGCTAAGCTTTTATTCTTGGCTATTTTCATTTATTTAATTCTAAGAGCCTACTTTGTTGAGCCGCTTCATGATGAAGTTGCAACATTTTTCCACTACATAGAAACTGGTATTTTTTGGGGAGATGAAGCGCTGCTAGATGCTAATAACCACTTATTAAACAGCTTTTTATCCCATCAACTGTATTTATGGTTTGGCCCTAATTTCTTTTTTTTACGACTGCCAAATTTGCTTTCCTTTATTCTGTTTTATTGGGCATTATATCAACTGGTGAAACCGATAAACAAGGCTCTTCTTCGAGGTGTTTTATTAGTCGCTCTGGCAGGAATACCATTCATTTTAGATTATTTTGCCTACACAAGAGGCTACGGTATTTCATTGGCTTTCTTTTTAGCGGCCCTTGTTTTTCTTATTCGTTTTACCAAAACTCTTTCTTCCTATTCAATTTTCATCGCTTATTTGTTTTTAGTAATCGCCGTTTACGCCAATTTGACTTATTTACTTTCCTGCGTTTTAGCAATAGGTTTTGTGATTATAATTCAACTTCTTAACCTTAAGAAAATAAAAAAGATTACTCACTTCTCATTGCTTTCTTTCCACGGAGTTCTAGTTTTATCCATATTGCCAGCCATAAATTTCGCTGAAAAATTAAGAGAAGGCGGTGCTTTGTATTACGGATCTCTAGAAGGTTTTTGGGAAGTAACGGGGAAAACCATAACGAATTACACCCTCTTTTTTGATGCAAATTGGTTCAAATGGGTATTACTATTAATGGGTATTTTATTAATCGCGACCTTACTCTATATCTGGAAACGCAAAGGCACTTTAGATTTTTTTTTAAAGAACGAAACTGTAATTGCTTGGTTTCTTTTCGGACATATAGGCGCCATTCTATTTCTCGCTCATTTTCGAGGAGTGAACTATCCAGAAGATAGAGTTGGAATGTATTTAATTCCATTGTCCATTCTCTTATTTGCCTATATTCTCAATAATTGGAAATGGTCATCCTATGGAATATTAATCTTATTGGTCTTCCCTATTCTTTTCATTACTAAAATCAACCTAAATACCTCTGTATTTTCTCCTCAGGATAGAATGTCCGATTCGTTTTTTAATGAAGTTATTAAAGAAGTGAATCCAAAATCTTCTATTTCTGTTTATCCGCTAATGCGACTTTCGTGGGCATGGCAAGACAGAAAACAAGAAATAAAAAACACAGTAAGCGATCTAAAATCATTCAATACTGCAGCTGACATTGTCCTGACGAGAGAAGTTTTGCAACACAAAAAGTCTGAATTGGATCAATATGTTCTATTTACAAAAGATGAAAACAGCGGATTTCTAGCGTATAGACGAAAAAAACCTTTTGTAAAAAGTGTTGTTTTTGATAGTACGTTTACGGTTAATGAAACGGAGGCAGAATATATTTCCTTTGGAAATTTCTACATCCCAGATTCTCTACGAAATAAAAAATTACAAATACACGTAGAAGGCCAAACATCGACCTCAGCAGAAGTTCCTCATTTCAATTTTATCTATTCCACTTTAGATAAAAATGGTAATTCCGTTATATATGAAGGCTGGGGGTTACACTGGTCAAACGGATTAAAAAAGAACTTTTTATTAAACTATAATTACCCTATTAATTGCTTCGAAAAGGAGGATTATGAAGTTCGCGTATACCTTTGGAATATCAATAAAGAAAAAATTGCGGTAAAAAATGGTAAATTTGAATTAATCTCACTTGAATAAATATGGCACTAGATAAAAACGGCATCGCACAACGCATCGCACAAGAACTTAGAAATGGATGGTACGTAAATTTGGGAATTGGAATCCCAACTTTGGTGGCGAACTATATTCCTGAAGGAATAGAAGTTGAATTTCAGTCGGAAAATGGTATTCTCGGGATGGGACCTTTTCCAATCGATGGTGAAGAAGATGCCGATTTAATCAATGCTGGAAAACAAACAATTACCGCTCAAAAAGGTGCTTCTTTCTTTGATTCAGCTACGTCATTTGCTATGATTCGTGGGCAGCACGTTCAACTTACCGTTCTTGGCGCTATGGAAGTTTCACAAAATGGAGACATCGCCAATTGGAAAATTCCTGGAAAAATGGTGAAAGGAATGGGTGGAGCTATGGATTTAGTTGCTTCAGCAGACAATATTATCGTCGCCATGATGCACACAAACCGCGCTGGTGAATCGAAAATGCTAAAGCAGTGTAGTTTACCCTTGACAGGAGTTGCTTGTGTTAAACGCGTTGTAACAGAGTTGGCTGTTCTCGAAATTAAGGATGGAAAATTTCATTTGATTGAAAGAGCACCTGGAGTTTCTGTTGAAGAAATTGTTTCAAAAACGGAAGGTGAACTAGTTGTTCCTGACAATGTTCCTGAAATGAAATTCTAAAAATGACGAAAAACAACGCCCTTTATCTTGCCGCTTTGGTCTTTTCATTGGGTTGGTTGCTCTATAATTTTCTTGCCTTATCTGCGCCTGTTGATTGCGGCGATGGACTAATGCATTTTTTCATCTCTCAAGCTAGTTGGGAAGATCATGGCTATTTTCTCGATCATTGGGGAAAACCTCTTTTTATACTTTTAAGTAGTCCTTTTGCTCAATTCGGTTTTGGTGGAATAGTGGTTTTCAATACGGTCGTTTTCATTTCAACAGTATTAATCAGTTGGAAAATTTTAAAGAAATACAATACACCTCTACCCTTTCAACTTGCGCTTCCTTTGTTACTGTTGCTAACTCCAGATTATGCCAATAACATCCTCGGGGGCTTAACTGAACCCTTATTTGGCTTGTTCGTAGTCGCCGCTTGTTGGGCTTGGCTGGAAGAAAAATTCTTGCTTTTCGCACTTTTCGCTGGAGCAACTTTGTTTCTTAGAAGTGAAGGTCAATTGATGGTTTTATTCGCCTTTAGCTTATTACTTCTTGCTAAACAATGGAAGTCAATTCTATTTCTATTTGTTCCCTTTTTAATTTATGCGGTAATTGGGTTTTTCGCATTAGGTGATTTTTGGTGGTACTTCACGCAATCTCCCTATTCAATGGACAGTTCCGTTTATGGCATTGGTTCTTATTGGCATTATATAAAAGAATACAAAACCTATCTTGGCGTTCAAGGGTTGGCAATTGCAATCTTAGGTTTAGTTGGTTTGACTTCTCTTTTCCTTCAAAAGAAGTTCAATTTCAAGCTGTTTGGCTTCATTGTTATTGGCTATGGAATCTTTCTTGGAATCATAGTTGCTCACAGTTATTTTTACGGCTCTGGACAAAATGGCTCCATGGGTTTGACCAGAATTGCAACACAAGGTTTGCCCGCTTTCTTATTGATTAACATCTATTTTCTCGGACAAATCCCATTCTTTCAAAAGCAAAAACAATCCATATGGACCTTCAGTTTTCCTGCACTAATAATTGTTCTGCTTTGCTCTACACCTTATTTAAAAAAGGGAGAAAGTCGAATTAACAATGCGCTCCTGTCTACTGGAACTTATATAAAAAACCACGCGATTCTAAGCGATAAAACCATTTTCGCCTATCATCCGCTCCTAGCTTTTGCATTGGAGTCAAACTTAAAAATGAAAAACCAACAACTTCAGCAATTTTCTGGATCCGCATTTTTAAAGGATAAAAATCGATTGAAATTTGGTGATGTTATTGTTTGGGATAGTCAATTTGGACCATTGGAAGTGGCTATTCCTTTAAAGGACATGATGGCTGATTCCAATTTAATACTGTGTCACCAAGAAATTATTCCCGGCAATTTAGAGGCAAATGGTGTGTATCTTTTTCAATATGTTCCCAAAGAAGTTAAGTTACTTAGCAAGGGTAAAGTTGAAGAAAAAACGCTCATTGCCGATAAAAATATAAATGCTGCTGAGGAATTTGAAGGAGTTCTAGAACTTCCGGCTTCTAATGAAAATTACAGTCTATCTGTAGATTGTTTTGGGGCAGAAAACACGCACTTCGTCTGTGTGCCAAAAGACAATTCTGACTATCAAGCTACAGACCTGCACAAACGTTCTATGCAATTTCAGTTTTCGGTGAAAAAAGGTGTTCCATATTCAATTTACATATGGAACCCAGGTAAAACTGCATACAGCTTGAAGGTTAAGAAAATCGTGGAGCAGCGAGTAACTCTTCCTAAATTATGGAATGATGCCTCAAATTAAAACATTCTTTCCTCACCTTTTGGTCTTACTGTTTTCATTAGGATGGTTAGTTTACAACCAAAATCTTTTACTTGCTCCAGTAGACACTGGTGACGGCTTACTTCATTTTTTCATTTCTCAAGCTAGCTGGGAAAATCCACATTATTTTTTAGATCATTGGGGGAAACCTTTGTTCACTCTTTTGACTAGCCCTTTTGCGCAAATGGATTATGATGGAATGTTTCTTTTTAATTTATTCGTTTTCATCGGCACTACTGTTTTTGGTTGGCTTATTCTCAATAAACTGAACGTTAACAAAGGTTTTGCAATTTGCTTTCCTTTATTTTTATTATTGACCAACGATTATACAAGAACTATTTCTGCTGGATTAACAGAGCCTTTATTCTCATTTTTTCTGGTATTTGGAAGTTGGCTCTGGTTGCGCTCCTCTTATTTGTCGACAGCTTTTGTTGTCGGATGTCTTCTCTTTCAGCGCAGTGAAGGTCAGTTAACTGTTTTGCTCTTTCTTCCCTTATTGATTTATGCCCGCCAGTGGAAAGCCATTTTTGTTTTAAGTTTGCCTTTTCTTGTTTACGCTGTTCTTGGCTGGATTTTTCTCAATGATATTTTCTGGTATTTCACTAAATCTCCATATGATCCTGCAAATAGCCTTTATGGTTCCGGAGATTATTTGCATTATTTAATGAGTTATAAAAACTATATGGGAAATCATGGTCTGTTCCTGTTTTTAGCTTCAATTCCCATGATTTTCATTCATTTTCGCTCAAAAAAGGTCGATTTCAAACTTTTTGGGCTTGTTTTGATCAGTTTCGGCACTTTTTTCGGAATTCTGATTTCACACAGCTATTTTTGGGGAAATGGCACGCATGGTTCTATGGGTTTAACTCGTATTGCCACTCAAGCTTTACCTTCTTTTCTTATTGTTTCGCTTTATTTTTTCAGTCAATATTCTTTCTTGAAAAAAATGCCCTTCAATTTTCTTGGTTATATACTTTGTTTTGGGATGATTATTCAATTGTGTTTTAGTCCTTTCTTGAAAAAGTCGATTCAACCTATGGAAGAATCCATTCAAGAAATTTACAAAGCAACTTTTCCAATTGTAACGACTCATTCTCCATTAATAACAAGTAATATCTACTTCGCTGAATTACTTGGAAGAAATCCTTTGAAAAAAGGTAAACCCTCAACTCTTGTGCTTTCTCGAGAAATTTTGGTGAATCCCAAATATCATTTCGAAAAAGGAACCTATATTTTGTGGGACAATTACGCCGGACCAATTGAGTTGGATGTTCAATATTCGCTTATTTCAAAATATCCAGGAATGAGATTACAAGAACGGGTTGAAATAAATGGAGCCGAAGTTTGCCTTTTTCATTATGAAGGCGATTAGTTACTTGTAAAAATTCATTTCATCTACGTACTTAAACACCTTGTCAGATAACAAAAATCGGGCTGATCTTCCGTTGTGGATTAATTCGCGGATATAGCTGGCTGAGATTTTCATTATCGGCACATCTTCACAAAAAACTACCGATGAATGATTCTTAAACTGATGTTCAATTGGTTCTTCTTCGAACCTAGGATAAACGTAAATTTTATGATTCTCTAAAATTCTTTCAAAGTTTTTCCATTTGTGGAATCCACGCAAATTGTCTTCACCCATCAACAAATTGAATTTATGCTCAGGGTATTTTTCTTTTAAAAAAGTTAAAGTGTCGATGGTATAACTTGGTTGCGGCATTTTGAATTCTATATCTTCTGCCTTGAATCTTGGCTCGTCTTCAATTGCAATTTTTACTATAGCCAAACGATGATAATCTTCTAGTAAAGTGTTCTTCTTTTTTAAAGGATTATGAGGCGAAACTACGAACCAAACTGCATCTATTTCATCGCGCTGAATCATGTATTGGGCAATAATCAAATGTCCAACGTGAATTGGGTTGAAAGAGCCAAAATACAGTCCTACGTTCATGATTTTATAAAATGATCAACTATTCCACTAGCCGTTAATATAGCTTGGTCTAGGTTATCGTTTATCAAAACTATATCAAACTCAGTTGCTTTTGCCAATTCAGTTCTTGCCTTGCTCATTCGCTGGTTGATCTTATCTTCAGTTTCCGTGCTTCTGTGACGTAAACGTTTTTCCAATTCGTCGATGCTCGGTGGTTGAACAAATATGGCCAGTGCATTATCACCAAACATTTTCTTCAAATTCAAACCGCCGATAACATCTACATCAAAAATTACTGTTTTACCTTCGGACCAAATTCTTTCAATTTCCTTGCGCAGTGTTCCGTAGTAATTGTTTGTATAAACCTCTTCCCACTCAATCAACTCTTCATTTAAAATTGCTTGCTGAAATCCCGCGACTCCAAGAAAATGATAGTCTTTTCCGTCAATTTCATTTGGTCGCGGATCTCTACTACATGCAGAAACAGAAAAAGATAAGACTGGAATTTTTTTCAATAAAGCGTGAACAATCGTCGTTTTACCCGCACCCGAAGGAGCTGAAAATATTACACATTTGCCTTGCTGAGATTCCATTTTATTCTATAATGTATTTAAAACTTGTTCCTTCATTTTTTCAAGATTGTCTTTCATTTCCACAACAATCTTCTGCATATCTGCTTGGTTGCTTTTGCTTCCAAGTGTATTTATTTCTCGTCCAATTTCTTGTGTGATGAAACCTAACTTACGACCCGTTCGTTCTGTTTTCATTGTTTCCAAGAAGTATTCTAAGTGATTTGTCAATCGCATTTTTTCCTCAGCAACATCAAATTTTTCAACATAAAAAATCAGTTCTTGCTCCAAACGGTGTTCATCAAATTTACCTTCAGAAATTTCTTCCAATTGTTTCTCAAGTTTGGCTCGTATTGTTTCTACTCGTACATTTTCGTAAGGCTCAATTGCAACTAAAAGTCTAGCAATATCTTCTATTCTCTCCGTAAATTCCTTTTGAAGAGCTTCGCCCTCTTGACCTCTAAAATCATTCAAGGCAACACAAGCTTCATTCAGTAGCTCCAATAAAAATGCCTTTTCTCCTTCCGGTAAGTCTTCTCGCTCGCTAACCAAAACATCAGGCATTCGCATAATCATCGCTAAATAATCTACACTCTTCTCACCTATTGAATCATTAACGGATTTCAAATCTTCGTAATAAGCTTTTGCTAATGACTTATTGACAGAAACGCTTTTGGCATCTCCTGAATCGTCGATATTGACATTTACGTCTACTTTTCCTCGTTCCAATTCTTTCATGAGAATTTTTCGCATATCAGACTCAATTGGTCTGTATATACTAGGGATTCGGACGTTTAAATCCAAGGTTTTACTGTTAAGCGCACGGATTTCAATGGTCACTTTTTTTCCTTGAAAACTTCCTGTGGCTTTCCCGAAACCGGTCATGGATTGTAACATAGACTTATTTTTTGGGCAAATTTAGTGATTTTTTACCGCTGAGGACGCAAAGTGTTTCGCAAAGAATGCCAAGACATGGGTTATTGTTCAGTCAACTCGAAAATCTCTTTGCTCACTGCGTGATTCTCTGTGTTGTCAGCGGTTATACTCTTTTTTTCAAGCTGGTAATATAAACTCCTACAAAGATCAACACCATAAAGAAAATCTTTTGAGAGGTAATGGTATGCGTGTAGTCTTCCGTAAATCCTATATAAGCAAAAAGTAGAGCGAAGAAAATAACCAGAACAGGTTGCAGATATATATACGCACTGGAAACAGATGGACTCACCTTACTTAAAGCATAAACAGTTAAAAGATAAGCTAGAAATGTAACCCCAATAATCACATATAATACTTTGCCTAGAACCACACCTGTTAAAAGTGAGAAATCTGTTTTAGCAACATCTATAAAGGTAAAGGGGAATAACATGACGAACAACAAGCCAAATAAGAAGGTGTAAGTAATAACAGTTAATGGTCGATATTTTGACATTAATGGTTTCGCAATAACTAAAAAGACGGCATAACTTGCTGCATTAATTAATAGGAATAAATCTCCGAGAGCCAATTCTGCACTTTTGGAACTACTTGAAATCGTCAAAAGAATTGCGCCCGTTGCTCCTAACATAATTCCCGCTACTCTGTAGGTTGTTATGGCTTCTTTTAAAAGAAAATAGGATAAAACCACAACCATAATTGGATTCAAAGTCATGATGATTCCCGAATTAATTGCCGAAGATAAATTCAACCCGTGAAAGAAAAACAACTGGTTTGTTGCTACACCGAAAAGTCCACAAGCTACTAATCTTGGGAAATCTTTTCGGTCAATTTTTTCTCTTGTTTTAGAAAACAACCGGATCAACCAAAACAAAGCTGTTGCACCTGCTACTCTCAACAAAATGAAAACGTTCGGTGTTAAAATATTGGGCATTATTCCCTTCGCAATAACGTGATTGGCGCCGTAAAAAGTGTTAACTAAAAATAAAGCGAGGTGCGCACGAAGGTTTTCTATTTTCATTGTTTATGACTTCTTGTCACGAATGCACTAATGCACATTACTGTGGGCTTGTAATTTGACAACCAATTATCTAACGAGTTTTATTCGTGATAATTCGTGTATTCGTGGCTCCTCTCACTTATTAAAAGATGCTGCGGCCGCTTCAACATCCTTCTTTGCATTTCCGATGAAAACCTCATCTCCATTGATCATAAAAGGACGTTTTAAAAAGGTATATTCTTCCAACATGTATTTGCGGTAATCCTCTTCAGTTAAGTTCATTTTGTCTAAACCTAAACCACGGTATTTCATTGCTCTTTTGGAAAACAATGCTTCGTAAGATCCTGCTTTTTCTTTGATCCAATCCAAGGTTTCTGCGTCGATGTTTTGTTCCTTGATGTCCTGCAAATCAACATCTTTTCCCGGATTGATTTCTTTCAGAATTCGTTGGTTTGTTGAGCAAGAGCTTAAGTGAAATATCTTTTTCATCGACTAATTATTTTGCATGTATTCCTTATTCTTCTTACGATCTTCCTCTGAACCTGTATTGCAACCATTCGACTTTTCTTTAAACAAGAAAATAAATTTCGCTTTAAGCGTGATTGGCCAATAATCAGATGAAAACCATTTAATTGCTGGCGTTCCCCCGTTCCATTCGTAAAAACCAAGCACTGGAGTAGAAAGTGTTGGGATGAAATAGGAACCTCTTTTTAATTTAATTCCGAGGCCTAAATCGTAATGCAATTGAACCGCTAAGTTCTTTTGAAAACGTTGGTTTTCTGTAAAATGAACACCATCATACAATTGGCTGCCTTGAACAATTCTATAATCTCCATTGATGCCTAAACCCATGTCTAAAAAGTATTTTGGCCCAAAATAAAATATCTTGTGACCTGTGATATGCGCACTTGCGTATGTGTTGTAAAATTTACCAACTCCTGTTTCAGAAGAAATCACATTTGTTCCTGTTGCGTCAGTATACTCAACAAGCGTTGTTTCTTTTCCGCCATAGAGTTTAATACCAAGCCCCCAGTCCCAATAAGAAAGAATTCGAAATGGTTTTCCCGCAATTTTTAACCATGGTGTTTTCATAGGAAAATGAGCCATTCCAACATCAAGAGCTATTCCTAATCGTCCAGCTGGATCTTGCATATAACGAAAACGCTGTCCATTGTAGAGAGAATCAGGTTTAATGGTTTCGTTTTTCCCACTTGTTAATGTATAAGTAGGACCGAATGAAAATTGAAGTCCACGCGGTTGATAGTTTCCAAAATCTTGGGCGCCACCAAAAACTTGGCTTCGTTTTTTAGCACTTCCTGGTCGTAAATTCTTTGACTGAGCTAAGATTCCGCCTGTAATGGAGAGTACAAGGGAAACAAGGAGTATTTTATGCATGAGCTTTTTCTTTGTGTAACAAGTCTTTTATCTTCTCTATAACGAGAGAATCATCCCAAATGTTATGAATATCAGGAATTTCCATCACTTGATCCATTATTGCACGTTGCCTATTGCCTTGTTCCAAAGCTTCCGCGTATGGCATTTGAGAGAACGTTACCCTCGAATAAAGTGGTAACCACAAGTCTGGATGCAATTTTGTGAATTTCGCTTCAATTTTCTTACGCAACAAAAAATCAGGGTCGGCAGTTTTATCACGCATTTCAATATAATTGTATAACGCCAGATCTGCAATCGCTTGCCCGTTTTTGTAGTGTTTGTCAGAAAAATCTTTCATTAAATTCGTCCAGTCTCCACCTCTTTCCTCATACATTTCATTGAAAACGGTGCAATCTTGGAACCCGGCGTTCATTCCTTGTCCGTAGAAAGGAACAATAGCGTGAGCCGCATCTCCCAACAATAAAATATTGTCGTTGTATTGCCATGGATCACATTTTACGGTCATCAAATTTCCAACTGGATTTTGATTATAATCTTTCAACAACTCAGGAATTAAAGGAATTGCATCGGCGAATTTCTCTTGGAAAAAATCCATTATCTTCTTGTCCGAATCCAAAGCATTAAATGAAACTTCTCCTTCCATGGTCATGAATAATGTTAGTGTAAAACTTCCATCTATGTTCGGTAAAGCAATCATCATAAATTCACCACGAGGCCAAATGTGCAGACAGTCATTTTCAATTTGATGCGTTCCATCTGCGTTAGCTGGAATTTCCAATTCTTTGTAACCGTGACCCAAATAACTTTGTTGGTAATTGAATCCTGTAGTTCTTTGCATTCTTCCTCGGATAGCGGAAAAAGCTCCATCACAAGCAAAAAGTTTGTCGAATTTGAATGTTTCAACTTCCTTTTCTAGGTTTTGCATTACTACTGTATTGTCCCGCAAATCAACGTCTTTGCATTTCAAATCGAACAAATACTCAATGTTTGGATAATGCTCCGCTTCGTTCATTAATGTCTGATTCAACAATCCTCTCGATACCGAATAGATTGCTTCATTGTCCAGCCCATATGGTTGGTAAGTCAAATTTCCTTGCAAATCATGCATGCAACGACGATACATCGGCAAGGCTATTTTGCGGATTTTATCCGAAACTCCGGCCAAATCCAAAGCTTTCCAACCTCTATCAGACAAAGCCAAGTTAATAGAACGACCTCCAATGAATTCAGATTTTCTTCTGTCTGGACGGTTCTCTAAAACTTGAACTTGATGACCCTTTTTTGCCATTAATATGGCTTGTAAACTTCCTACTAAACCTGCTCCAACGATTGCTATTTTCTTCATTTGTGTATTTCTAAACTTTAAGGTTGTCCTCCCCCTCGAACCCCTCCAAAGGAGGAAATAAATTATTATCGGTTTTTCAAATGCTCCGAAAAGCGTGTTTTAAAGTGCTCTTTTTGACCTCTTTGTTTTAATTTACGTTGATGGACCATATTGCTAACTCGCCACAAAACGATTCCACCAACCAAAACGGCTATCGTTTGAAATCCAATCGTTGAATAGGCCATGGAATTATCTAATTCACCGACGTATTTGGCTTTTATGAGTATCTGTATATCCATCCTTTAAAATTACGAAATTTTCAATTCGTAATTGATTGTTCTAATATTTGGCCAAAACGATAAGCATCTTCAAACGAATTGTACAAAGGCGCTGGACCAATACGTATTACGTTTGGTTCTCTCCAATCAGCGATTACACCTGCTTCCCACATTTTGTCGAAAAGTGTTTTACCCATTCCGTGCAATAAGATAGACAACTGCGCACCACGTTTTGTTTTGTCTCTTGGTGTTATTATTTCAAACGAACATTTGTCGCCGTATTTTTTGGTTATTTCATCGATTATAAATTCAACATAAGCAGTCATTAAATCTCTTTTTGCAAAGATTTTATCCATTCCTGCTTCTTCGAAAATATCTAAACTCGCCAAGTGAGCCGCCATTCCCAGAACAGGGGCATTACTCAACTGCCAACCTTCAGCTCCTCGCATTGGGTCGAATTGTGGTTCCATTAAAAAGCGACGTTCTTTGTTGTGTCCCCACCAGCCAGCGAATCTTGGTAAATCTGGATTGTATGCGTGTTTTTCGTGAACGAACATTCCTGAAACTCCGCCTGGTGAAGAATTCATGTACTTGTACGTACACCAAGCAGCAAAATCAACTCCCCATTCGTTAAGTTTCAACTCGACGTTTCCGGCAGCGTGCGCCAAATCCCAACCTACAACTGAACCCACTGCATGACCAGCAGCGGTAATTGTTTTCATATCAAATTTTTGACCCGTGTAGTAGTTTACGCCTCCTATCATTACTAATGCTAATGTGTCGCCTAATTCATTGATTTTAGCAATTACATCCTCTTCACGCAAATTGTGTTCGCCATCTCTTGGGAACATCTCAATTAGATTTTCTTTGACATCCAATTCATGAAATTTCACTTGAGATTGCAAAGCATATTGGTCACTAGGAAATGCTTTTCCTTCACATAAAATTTTTGTTCTTTCCCCTTTAGGTCTATAAAAAGACACCATCAACAAGTGTAAATTGGTTGTTAATGAATGTGTTATTACAACTTCTTCGTCTTTCGCTCCAACTATTTTTGCTGCCTTCGATGTCAAAAACTCGTGATAGGAAACCCATGGTTTTTTCGCCAAAAAGTGACCTTCTACTCCATATTTCTGCCAAGCGTCTAATTCTTCCTGAATGTAAGAACCGGTTGTTTTGGGCTGTAAACCCAACGAATTTCCAGTATAATAAACGGGTGCTCCTTTTGTGAAACTTGGGAAATAAAATTTATCTCTAAAGGATCGCAATGGATCTTGCTGGTCCATTTTTCTCGCAAATTCAAGCGAGTATTCGAAGTTTTGCATTTGGGTTTTGTTTTAAGCAAAAATAATGGTTTTGACTGGTTTGGGATGAAAACCATTATAAATCCACTTAAACATATAATTTTAAAGGTTTATTTAACGGAGCAAAATCTTATTATTTCAGATAAATTTGAAATTATTTTCCGCGTCCTTGAAACTGTTTTAAACTATTGATTTAAAGTTAAATATGTGCTAAATCTTGTTTGACAAGAAATATAATTTGCTTTTGATAACTTATTTTAACTGCTTGCAGGCCAACCTTTTCGCTCCTTTCTCTGTTTTTTGTTTAACTATTTCAATCAAACGTTAAACAAAAATTAATTATTATGAAACATTTTAGACTATTTATTTTATTATTCGCTTTGTATTTTAATACATCAGTTTTTTCGCAAACTGCACGTGTGCAGGTAATTCATAACTCAGCTGACGCTGCAGCATCTACCGTAGACATTTGGTTAGACAACACTCTTTTGATTGACGACTTTGCTTTCAGAACGGCATCTCCTTTCATTGATGCTCCTGCAGGTACACAGTTTACAATTGGTGTAGCGCCAAGTTCAAGTACTATGTCTTCTCAAAGTATCGCAACATTTCCATTAACCTTAACGACTGGTGAAACTTATGTTGTTGTTGCAAACGGAATCGTAAGTGCAACTGGTTACATGCCCATGCAAGCATTCGACTTAGATATTTATGCATTAGGAAGAGAAGCTGCTGCAACAGCTGGAAATACGGATGTTTTGGTATGCCATGGGTCAACAGACGCACCAACTGTTGATGTTGTTGAATCAACAGCTGGAAACATCGTAAATGATGCGTCTTACGGAGATTTTGCTGGATATTTGGAATTGCCAACAGCAGATTACACACTTAACGTTCAAGACCAAAACAATACAGTAACTGTTGCTGCATATAGCGCACCATTATTGACATTAGGATTAACAGACGCCGCTCTAGTTGTAGTTGCATCCGGATTTTTAAATCCCGCTGTAAACTCAAACGGACCTGCATTTGGTTTATGGGTAGCACTTCCAGCTGGTGGTGCATTAATTCCGTTGCCATTAGGATCTGGATTAAGTATTTCTGAGCAAGAAAAGAAAATATTCTCTGTATACCCAAATCCAGCGGAGAACAACTTAACGATACAAGGATCCGATAACTCTCCTGTAGATGTGGTTGTAAAAGATCTTATGGGTAAAGTTGTTTTAAGTCAAAATAAGGCATCAGGCGCTTTGGATGTTTCATCCTTAATTTCTGGTAATTATTTTGTGACGATTTCAAATGCGAACTCTATCGAAACAATTTCATTCATCAAGAAGTAAATACAAATCTATTTTCAAAGAAAAGCGCATCGAAAGGTGCGCTTTTTTCGTTTACAGATTCTACGATCACTTGAGCACATAAAATGATTTACTTTTTATTTATTCTATTTCCTTCTTCTGTATAGTGAACGAAGTCATTCTTGAGGAGTACCCCCCAAAACGCGTATAAAGGATTTGAATTTTTATTCCTTTTTAAAAGTCCGATTGTCAATACTGGCCAAGATATGTGCGCTGCAAAGTGATGCGTATCATGATTCCCAATCCCCATTCCCAAAGGGTACCAGAAAGTATTGTTAGACCCTCCGGGATCTGTACCTAAATGTTCACACCAATGACGAAGTTTTGCGAAAAAGTTTAGGGAAAAAATCATTCCTACTACGAACCAAATATTTGGCTTGAACCAAAAAATGACAGCCACTGATATGCCGCTAGCCAATAATATGAACCAATAATTAATCCCTGGACCTTTAATTTTGTATACTGCCTTTTTTCGTTTCTTGCTGGACCGAAAAGCTAAATAGGCAGTGAAGACAAGAGGAACAAGTTCACAAATAATATAGAAGAATCTATGTTTTTTGAATAAATATTGCTTGTCCTCATGCCATAAGGGGTCGTATTCTGAATTGGAATTGCCATGATGAATTAAATGTGAGTTTCTGAAAGCTTCACCAAAAAAGGGTAATAATAAAAAACCTGCCGCCACATTCATAATCCATCTGTCAGCTTTAGTTCTAGTGATTGATTTATGGGCTGCATCATGAAGTGCTACAATAAAGAAAGAATGCGAAAAAAGACCCGCCAATACCACTGTCCACCAATATCCCTTCTCAAAGTAATATAAGGTTACCCAAATACAAAAAAGAAGACCAATAGCTGTTGTAATGCTAATAAAGGGAATGAGCCATTTCCTTTTTCTCCATCTTTTTTCAAGATTGAGTTCATATTGATATAGTTCTTTTACGCTCATTTTTTTGCACCCTTAATCTTGGTTTAAAGATAAACAATACTATCCTAGGTTCCGATTTAATATAGGGCAACGTACCTCGTTTGGATTATATTACTCAAATTTGCTTAAAGCGCATGTTAACAGGTCCATCTGGTTTTATTAACATCATTGCCTGCATTCCTACTTCGGTGTTATCTACCAAAGAAAAATCATATTTACGCACAATGGCACTTATTACAAGAAGGATTTGCGTTTTTGCCATATTCTGTCCTATGCAAACTCTTGGTCCCCCGCCAAATGGAATGTGAGAAAACGGATGATTTTTATCACTATCTGCATTGTTAAATCTAGACGGATCAAATTTTTCAGGGTTTTTCCAATGTTCTTCATTGTAATGGGCTCCATAAATATAAGTGACCACGGTAGTACCTTTTGGAATCTTTATACCTTTGAATTCATCATCCTTCTGGGCTTCGCGATCAATCATCCAGAAAGGAGGGTAAAGTCGCATTGCTTCATCCAAAACGGAAATTGTATACGTTAATTGGTGTATTTTTTGATAATCAATTGGCGCATCACCAAACACATTTTCAATCTCTTCTCTTATTTTAGAAATGCATTCGGGATGTTTGGCCATAACGTAAAAAGCCCATGTTGCGGCAGTGGATGAAGTCTCATTTCCAGCAACCATTAATTGCAATATCTCAATCCTAATTTTCTCATCGCTCATGCATTCATTTGTCCCTTTGTAAGGGGTTGTCATAATCATTTCTAGGATGTCATTTCCTTCCCCTAAAGTTTTTCTTCTTTCCTTCAAGTACTCCATGATTAATTGATCGCCTTCTTCTCGTATTTTATGATATTTTTTATCCTTACCACTAATAATAAACCAAGGCTTAAGGTAGGGTTGAACTATTTTTTTTAATATGTATTGCTGAATTTCTAGAATGGCGGCTGCAAATCTATCATAATCCGCCACTTTCATCTGACTTCCAAATAGTGACCTTCCAACTGAGCGGATTGTAAACTTCTCCATTTGTCTATGCATGTCTACTGAATCACTTTTAATGGCTATTTCGAATTCACTCATAAATTCATTCAAGGTATTTAATTGAGAGGGTAATGTTTCTGCCAACCTCCCTGGGGTGAAGCCCATGCTCAAGTGTTTTCGCTGACTCAACCAATAGTCACCATGACTATTGTTCAAACCTACTCCTTGAAATTCAACTAAGTATTTGGTTTGAATGTGTGATTTATGGTAATTCTCATTATTATCCTTCAATACATATTTTATCATTTCAGGGTCAGCCGTTACGATTGTACTTTTAATTCCAAATCGAAACTTGAATGTAGGCCCCATCTTTTTTCGGTATTTTTCAAATACGACAATGGGACTCTTTAACATCTCACGAATATCAAAAACAGCTTCTAGGGTTGAAATTTTAGGTATTTGCTTATCCATGATTCTAAATTAAGCATTCTTGACTAAGTCTAGTCTAAAATAAATTCAAAGCGATTCTCGCTGTCTGCCATCCGCCTATTTACACCCTGAAATAATTTTATAAAAACTATCCCCTTAGTTGTTGGACAAATTCATTTCTTCCTGAACAGCTTTTCTTGCGTACCTAGACAATTTCTTAGGAAAGAAACGACTAAAGTTCCAGATTTCTTTCACTTTTTTAGGGTAAAAAATGACCTCTTTGTTCTTTGCTATTTCTTTTAAAACAAAAACCGCAAAATCGTCGGCAGAAACGGGTTTTCCAGTAATCTTAGTTAGGTAGTCCCGTGTGCCAATTCTTGCTCTTTCTGGCATATCTTCAGGATGAGAGTTGTCAAGCAATTTTGTCTCCACTGATCCTGGGCAGAGAACATGAACATGAACGTTAAACAATTGAGCCTCCACTTTTAAACTTCGCGTCAAGCCCATAACGGCATGTTTTGATGTTGCATATGGAACCATTAATCCGGATGGGATAAGACCAGCAAGAGAGGATGTGTTTATAATGCGCCCCGACTGTTTTTCTTTCATAATCGGGTAAATGAGTTGAACACTATTCACAATTCCTCGCACGTTTACGTCCAATATTTTATTCCATGCTTCGATTGAGTATCCTGTCATTTCACCTGCATAGGCTATTCCCGCGTTATTAAAAACAAAATCAATTCTTAAATCTGATGTGACAATTGCGGAAATAACTTCTTTGAATGCACTGTAGTCTGTAACATCCAATGGATGTGGAACCGCAGAACTCCCAAGGTCGGATGCAGATTTTTTCAATTGTTCTTTATTGATATCAAGCATATGAACCTTACATCCATTATCAATTAACTTTCCACTGATTGCTTTTCCTATTCCAGAAGCCGCGCCCGTGACTATGGCAATTTTATTAATGTACAAATTCATCAATTTCCTGATTAATAATGTTTAAATTGGTCATTAGTAAAATTAGCAATCTCTTTCAGAATAATCATTTTTATATGGCCGATAAATTAAAAGTTGTAAAGTACAGTTTTCCATGGTTGGCCATACTAAAAATAGGACAAGATCCTTTGGGGTTTCTCAATAAACATCACAAAGATACAGGAAAGTTATACCGCGTTGATGCTCCCATAAAGTTTGCAGTCGTTTCTGATCATGAAAATATTCGACATATTTTACAAAAGAACTGGAGAAGTTACTCCAAAGGCACTGCATATGACGGATTTAGATTGATGCTGGGAAACGGCATATTGACAAGTTCAGGAGATGAATGGAAACGAAACAGAAAACTGATTAAACCCGGTTTTACGAAAGAACATATAAATACTATCGCTTCAGAAATCAACACCCAAGCAATTGAATTGTGTGCTAATCTTAAATTGAAAGAAGATGCCGGAGAGTTTTTCGAAGCCAAAAATGAAATGATTTTGTTCTCCTTAAGTGTCATTTCGAAAATTATGCTAGGTGGGGATTGTGCAAACCGTTACCAGTCCAAATTATTACCTATCATTGAACGTGAATACGACTTTGTGCTGAAGAGAAATCTATCAATACTTAAGCTTCCCATGTGGATTCCTACTCGTCGTCATTTGCATTTTCATGAGTCGAAGAAAGAAATGGACACTTTAATATATGAGATTATCGAAGAGAAAAAGAAGCAAAATGACGAAACTATCTATTCAATGGTCGTTCATGCAAAGGATGAAGATGGTTTAGGAATGTCGGATCTGCAATTACGAGATGAATTCATTACACTTTATGCGACGGGGTTTGAAACTACTGGTAGTGCTCTCGTTTGGACACTTTTATTATTATCGAGACATACCGAAATTCAGGAAAGGTTGTTTGGGTCGATAAAATCAATTGATCCAAATGACACGGCTTCTGTGTTGAAAAACGAATTATTGAATGCTGTTGTAAAGGAATCGTTGCGCATCTACCCTCCGGCATGGGTAATCACAAGAAAATGTGAAGAAGAGGATGAGATTGATGGTGTGCGGATTCCCAAAAACACCAATTTCCTAATCTGTATATATAATGCGCACAGAGATGAAGATTATTGGGAGAATCCAGATCAATTCAATCCAGATAGATTTTTAAATACTGAAAAAGACAATCCAAGTTATCTGCCGTATGGTGTGGGACCACGCATGTGTATGGGGAACCACATCAGTAATATGGAAATTGTGATGACTGTTTTCCAAATGGTATTAAGGTTTCAAATTTCAATGGGTAAGGAACATGATTTTGACGTTGACCCGAAAATTACTTTGATGCCGAAAGGAGCCGTTTGGCTTAAGACCACCTCCAGAGCGAACTAAATTGCCATATCATTCCAATCATAGATTTTCGCTCCACTATTGCTCTAATTTATAGCAGTCGGTAATCATATTTGATAAAAATAATTGACCTTATCTTTTTTCCATTACCAATGAAATATCTCCTTTTGAACGCAAAGTAATCATCGGTGACATTTGAACTGGCTCTCCTTCGTAACTCAATCTGTACGTCTTCACAACTTCCGTGATAATCAGTAACATTTCCATCATTGCAAAATTTCTTCCGGCACAAAGTCGAGGACCAGCACCAAAAGGAATGTGAGTAAATGCTTTGATTGCCTGCGGGTTATCAAATCGAGAAGGATCAAATTTCTCAGGGTTTTTCCAATATTCTGGTCGGTTATGAATCGTAAGTGGGCTTATTCTCAACGCAGTTCCAGCCGGAATATCATAGCCTCCAACTTTGTCTGCTTCACGGGTTACTCTCCCGAAATGCCATACTGGTGGGTACATCCGCATAGTCTCTTGCAGGACCTGAGACGTATACGTCAAAGCATGTAAATCATCGTATACCAACGGTCCATTTTCGATGCTTATTATTTCCTGAAACACTTTCTCTTGGACCTCTGCGTGTCGAGCTAAGCTATAAAATGTCCAATTCAAAACGTTGGCCGAAGTCTCATGACCCGCCATGAAGATCGTCATAACTTCATCCCGAAGCGACTTGGGACTCAACTTAAGACTGCCTTCTTCAGGATTCATAAATCGTGAGAGTAGATCGTGCGGATTTTGATCACTTATCTTCTTTTCATCAATAATTCGATAAATCATTTGATCCATACTTTTTACCGCCGCTAAAAACCTTTTATTACTCGCTGTAGGCCAAGATATTGGTACGACAAAGGGATGACGCAATCTGCGATCGCTAATCCACTCCATTATGGTGGCAATATCCCCATAAATGTTCTGTCCAAAGTCAAGTTTCGATCCGAATAGAGTTTTTCCCAGAACCGAAATAGTAACGTTGGTCATTAAACGTGTTGCATTCACCGCAGAGTGCAGCGCTGTCTCCGTGGATATATCTTCCATCATCTCCGCAGTACTCTCTCGAACCAATGAAAAATACTGCTTAATAGCTGTGTTGTTTAACGCTGGCTGATACAGGCGCCTTTTTTGCAACCACTCCTCTCCATCTGTTGTAAATATGCTGTCTCCAAGTATTCTCCTTAGAGGGGTTGCTGGAGTTTTTATGTAATTCTCATAATTTGTCTGCGACACATACTCTATTAAATCAGGATGGTTTACAAAATAGATGGACTTACTAAAAGCCTTTAGTACGAATATATCACCTAGTTCATTTGACGCCCGTAAAAGCAGTTTAATAGGATCTTTTTTAAACTGTCCATAGTGTCCTGTAATCGGCGAACCTTTAAGTTGCGGTGGTCTATTCATTTAAATGAGTTCTTCAACGAGTAATTTACTTTTATGCCTTGGGTCTCTCGGTAAAGGATTGCTTTGAGCTATAATGCGATCAATTGGATAACCCACACTCACTATTTTGTCCTTCACTTTCTGTTTGTCCAGACCCATACCCGAGCCAATGTAAAGTACAAATTCTCCTGATTTATTTTGAAGATAGCCAATATCTTCAACATCATATTCCATTTGGATGAATTGTTCGATTGGAAAAGGATAAAAATACTCCTCCCCTTTTTTCATAATTCGATTTTCACGGCCAACAAGGTAAATGATATTATCTTCAACATATCCTATGTCCCCCGTTCTGTGCCAAACTTCACCTTGAAAATCTATAATCTTATATCTTGCGAATGCTTTAGGGTTCTTGTAATAATTCTTGTTGACATGATCTCCAGCAACAATAATTTCTCCAATACTCCCTGAAGGCAATTGGAATTCAGAGAAATACTGGGCATCCACATTATTTTGGCTAGGTTTTAAAACAACAACTTTAGTCAAAGCATCCGGAGCCCCAACATATAGCCCTTTGAGTGGATTATACTGGGCTTGATAAATCTCCTTCATAGCGGCACCACTTATAGGTTCTACTTCTGTAGATCCATACATGGATTCAAAAAATATTTCTGAATGTACATTACATTCTTGAATCAATCTATAGGATATTGGTGCTCCTCCTGTCACAATATGCTTTATCGCTCCTTGTCCATGTGACTTTATACCTTCCAAAATGACCTTGAGCAAAGAAGGGGAAACAATCAATCGAGAAACTCTACTTGCATGAATATGTTCAATCATCTCTTTGGAATTGGCCTTATTTATTTTCATCAAGTTGATCTTCGGAATAATCACCGTATTTCCAATTGCAAACCCTGCAAGTGCAACGATAGGCAGGTTTGTGTAATCAATATTTTGCTCTAAATTTTCGCCAATTAACTTAGCTTTTAAAGCCTGCGCCTGCGCATCAATAAAAGAGTAAGTTCGATTTGCACCTTTCGGTTTTCCAGTAGAACCTGTCGTAAATGTAATCAAAGCAGTATCATCATCCTTCACCTCTTCAATTTTCCATTGGTCTGTATTTTTAGGAAGTGAATTAATTTTCCACTTCTTGAGAAACCAAGTTGAAACCAGCAACCAACTGTATTTTGAAGCCTTTTTATTTAAAATGAGTAAATCAGGCTTAATATCCCGAATAATACTTTCCATCCTTCTTCCTTTCATCCAGGGGTCAAGAAAAATTGTAACTGCACCCAACGAAAACAATGCCTCTAAGACAGCATATAGTTCTGCTGACATAGTGATAAATACCAAAACTTTTGATCCCTTCCGAACTCCTAAACTCTCTAGATGAGCTCTTGTTCCAGTGATCATTTGTTTGAATTCTCCATACGTGTATTCAATGCCTTCTTTGTCTATTAATGCAATTTTGTCGTGGTTAAAATCCAAAGAATGAACAATGTCGTTGAATGCTGCATGATGGTCTTTTATCATATTTCAATTTTCATAAAGCTATAACTTCGATGTGCCTCTGCTTTAAAGAATGATTTTGAATACTGCGCGGATTTATTCTCAGCCATCATGGTGCCAAACACTACTTCAGAATAGCCGTTTTTATAGGCTTGTACGAATCCAAAATTAACAAGAACCCTGCTAATGTGTTTACCCCTCCAGGCCTTAGCGGTCGCTATCGTTTTCATGTACAAAGTATGTGTATTATGCACCTCGTCGTTCAGCCTACCTTCCAGGTACATTTTATGATAAACGTCTTTATAGGAGATCAGTACAGAAACTGGTTTCCCTTTTTTATCCGTTACTAAGTAAGAATGATCAAAGTCAAGAATCGACTCTAAATTGACCGTAATTTCTTTGTAGCGGTCGAATGTAACTGGTCTGTACAGAGGATTATCGCCAAAGCACTCATGAAAGAAGGCATGTATATCACTCAATTTAGCTTCATTCTGAATTAAGTTTTTTGGCCACTTGTTGAATTTCACACCAATGAAAAAAGCTAAAAGTCTCACTTTCCAATACGGCATTGGTCTTGAGATTTCTTTTGGAATTATATGAGTCTCATAAATGACGTCGTGATTAAAGCCCGCTTTCTCCCAGTGTTTCACATAATAAAGAGGTTGATAGGGTTCTGTTGCAAAAAGCGGTTTTTCAGCAATTGTATTAAACCTAAAAGCTCCCCAAGAGGAACCATTCATTGGCCCTGAAATGGATGTCACCCCTAAAGAAATTAACCAAGCTTTACTTTCACTCAAAAGTTCATTTGCAAGATCATCATCTGGATCACATTCGTACCAACCTAGATATCCAGATTCTGGTTTGTCCTCAAACTGATAGGCGGCTATTCGTCCTTCTCCTTGTTCATTGCTTACCGTAAATAATTTATATGGAGCACTATTCTCATTAAAAAAAACATCGATGTCCTTCGTTTCTGACCATGGCAACTCAAACGCATTGTTTCTTTCCCGAACATTTGCTCCTACTTTATAAAAAGTATCGAGTTGATCAATATGCAGCTCTACAATCTTTTGGGACATACTCATTTCAAATAAAAAATACCAAGACAAGAATAGCTGCCAAGGGAACCAACAAGTTGTCAAATCCCCTTTGAGATACTCCTTCTGCAATAGTTGTTGCCAAAGATATAAGTAAAGCGATTAATATGGCATAACTCAGGCTTGAGAATTGATGAACCGTAAATAGTATTGTAACGAAAAGTGATGATCCAAAAAAGGCTAAAGAACCGACCAATGTTTTGCTATCCTTTTTTCCCGAAAATTTCCCATATGGCCATCTCTGCCCCACAATAGCCGCTAGTGGATCTGAAATACTAAACACTAAAAGCGGCAAGAAATAATACATTCCAGCTTTGTCCGATAGAATTCCTTTTAAATCACGTGCTGATTCCCAAACAACACTGGTGGCGTCTGAGCTACCGCGCCCAAGAAGGGCATAAAATAAATACATCACATAAATGGAGACTGGAAACAGATAGGACCCCACTGTTTTGCGGTCTACCGCATTAATTGATTTCAACAAGTTAAAGCGTATACTTAAAATTAAAATCAAACCGAAACTTATTGTTAGAAAGAGCACAGACCAGTGCGCTGTTATGAATAAGGGAAAAGTAAAACAAATCAAGCCCGTAAAGACGTGCACAAACTTGCGTGTTACTTCAACTTTAAGTTTCAGGTAATGATACAGTATATCACCAAGAACAAACAAGCACAAAAATGCGCCTGAATAGATGGCTGTTATCTCTATTTGATTTAGCATTAGATTACTTTGTTTACAATAAATCGACTGTAGAAATACCCTTTATCTTTTGCGGATAGCTTTTCACTTAGCTCTTTTTCATAAATCAAATACTCCTTCAGTTGATCCGCTAAATTTCTATCCATCATAAAATTCCAATACCCCAATTTTGCCTGTTTTGCAGCTGACTGAATAATGGCTTTTCCTTCCGATTCAAAGTGCTCCATATCCATGTATTCAAAAATATTAGATAGATTATAATGGGTGGCGCCTTTAAAGTCTTGCGCAACTTTACCCATTAGGCCTTGTTTCAAAATAATTCTATCCATATTTTCTTTGACGAGATGGTAGTTTTCCGATCGCACATAATGGGGTAGATGATTTTCGTCAAATTTATTGTTCAAAATATAAAACAAAAACGGGTTCGTTTGACAATATATAGATTTCAGATGTTCTACTTCTCTTTTTAAAATTGTTTCTGAAACAGAACCTTTAATTTGTTTCATGAACTCAGGGTCGCGCCCTTTCTCTCCCAGCATTTCTGTTCCAAAAAAAATGGAGTGCATTTCTTTCCAACGTGGATCGAACCAGTATTCGTTATAGAAATAAATTTGATCTTTTTCTGTTTTTGGCGCAAACAAACCATCCACAACATCCTGCGTGTGTACTTTCTCTAAAAAATTCTTTTTAAAGAGCTGAAAATATCGTTCAAACTTGCCGAAATGAATAATCCCTTCATCAATAGCCCTCTGATTGCCGTCCCAATAAGTCTGAGCTTTGGTTGTTAATTTAGATGTCAATTGCCTGTAGCGTTCTAGTCTATTTTCGTCAGGATCAAAACCAACAAAACCCATATAGGTTTCTCGATCAAAACTTTTTATGGCAGCCATTTTTAATTCGACAAGAAATAACTGAACCTCGCTTACATCCACCGCAACGACGTATTCTGGTGCTTGTGCCGCTAATGAAAAGCAATTATCACCGCCAGAAGCAATTGAAATTACTTTTGATTTCTCATTTAATTCAAAAGATTCAAGTAGAAGATCAACATCCTCCCAGCAATTAGAATAACGAATGAAATCGAAGTCTACATTTTCAAGATGATCATTCTTCATTTTCAAGTATTTTAATTTGGCCGGAACTCCCGTTCATTTCAATCCAATCACCTGTTTTCAATGTTTTCAATAATCCTGTAACGCCAACAATACAAGGAATACCCATTTCTCTTGAAACAATTGCAGAGTGGCTCAACAGACTCCCTCGTTCAACAATAATCGCCGAGGCTGTAGGAAATAAGGTTACCCAACCTGGATCCGTGCTGGAAGTCACCAAAATATCTCCATTCAATCCCGAAACATCTTTGGGATGCTTAACAACTTGAACCCTTGCCCTTACAATTCCTGGACAACAGCCTATTCCTTTTAACTCTCCATCAAACTCTTGCTGTAATGACGTATCAAAGAAATCATTGTTTAAATGAACCGCACCATGCGTTGTAAATCGTTCAGATGGCGCTTCCATTTCTTCGTATTTTTGATATTCCTTTTTGCGCATGGAAGTCAACGCTTTTAGATCCGTATCAACAATACTGCCCTCAATTGCACCGAACATTTCTTGCATGGTTAAGTAGTAGATGTCTCTATAATTGTCGATAACTCCTGCCTTTTCAAATTCTTTGCCGATATGGGAAAACATTTCTCTGGTCAAACCAAAAACGCGGGTCCGTTCATACCTCAAATTCTCTCTATTCGAAACAAGAAATCTCGTGTTTTTTAACCGTCGATTGAACATCATTCTTTTAATCGGTCTGAATCGAAAAGTCTTTCTTACTTCTTCTTCTGCCTTAGCGCGTATATCGATATCTACGTTAGAAGAAGCCGACTTTCGTGTCACGCCTTGTGTTACCAAAGATTTAACAAAATCAATATAGAGACTTGGGTCTTCTTTGAAAGATATAGTTTCAAGTTTTAATTCACCAACACAGCGGTCACCAAAATCTTCTATATAGGCTTTAAATTTAGCGTAGAATTCTTGATACTCTCCCTTTCTAAATCTCTTCAATATTTCACTCGAACTCGTATTACAAATCAGTTCTCTCAGCGCTTCATTTTCGCTCGCAATCGTTGCCAAATCAAATGTTCTATGGATTGGCTCAACCGAAATAATATCCTTAGATCCACATAAAAGATCGTTGTGTAAGTTTGGGTTGTCGCTGAATTTACCTCGCTCTATCATTTGCTGCAGTTTGCCGAAATTATATAAAGCAAAGCTATCCGTTAGGATAGGTGCTTTCCAACGAGAGGTGAGATAAGCTTCAATCTCTTTCCACCTGATCATAGTATCATAGGCAGACATTTCTTCTAAATCGAGTTCTTTGAATTCTGAAATTGTGCGTTTCACATCCTTTAAATAGCGCTTTGTTTGACTTTTAATCGTGAACATGTGCTTGAGTATCTTCACGACCATCCATAACGTTCGCAACAGCGCACCAAACTTTGATGAACTGTCTTCTTTAGGAAGATCAAACCTCTCTTTTACTCCCATCATATTCTCCATGAAACGTGCATTCAGCTTATAACCGGGGAAAAGCGTGAGCATGCGGTACCAAGAAAAAAGATTGTAATACACCCGACCATTAATCAACCCAATCATATGTTCGAAGGTATATTTGTTCGCTCTTATTTTCTTTTTACTTACCCCAAAGATATCTGCAAGCTGCTCGTAGACTTGACTATACGCATTTAGAATGTAAGAAAATGTCAATGGAGTCGTGACGCCTGGATAAGATTCAACGATGTTACTGTTGTCCCAAATTATTCTATTCGAACGATTTTCATTTTGTTTAATATCGCTATATACAGCTGTAATTGGTCTGCTTTGTAAAAGGTAAAGCTTCTCATTTTTAAACGCAAACTCAATATCCTGTGCGCCTCCCATAATGGGGTTCAAAGTATCTAGTAGCTTCGAAAGCTCTAGAATGTTTTTTTCTGTAAGTGATGCCTGATTTTTTAATTCCTCTGGTACGTCAACGAGTTTAACCTTTCCAGAAGCGTCCATCTGTGCCAATTGATCTTTTTCAACGATTATGGATTCTGTTTTTGTAGCGCTGATAATGAATGAATCAGCATTCAATGCTCCCGAAACAATGCCCTCCCCAACTCCATACACCGAGTTTATCACCTTACTTCCTGCCTCTCCCGTATTTGGGTTGATCCCGAAAGCAACTCCCGACACGTCAGGATCAATCATTTCTTGAATGATTACCGCGATACCCTTTTGCCTTTCAATATTGTTGCTCTTATGATACGAAATTACTCGTTCAGAAAAATTAGAACTCCATACCTTTTTAACGAATTTAGGAAGGTCCTCAAATTTGACATATAAGAAAGATTCGTATTGGCCAGCAAATGAGAATTCACCTCCATCTTCGTTCACAGCAGAAGAACGAACGGCGTACTTTTTCTTCCTCGCATCGTCAAATGACTGATTTATAAATTCAAATACCTCATCTGTGATGTGAATAGTTTCTATAGTTTTTTGAAGATTTGAAGCCGATTCTTCGGTGAATTGATGCTCTCGAATATGCTTAAACAGCTCAGATTGTTTCAAAACAACAAACTCTGGAATAGGGAATCCCAGTTTTTTCAGCTTGATCAAGTTAAAGGCTTTACCACCCACTTCATGTATTGAAGGTTCAGATTCGTTTTTCAAATTTTTCATCCGTTAATGAAATTCATGAGCATTGGGATTCCACCTAGCGATAAATACATTCCAACTGTCCAAATACCCGAAATATGCTCCATTCCCTTAGCTGTTTTCTTGTTCGGGTTTTTCAAAAACAAGATAGCTGGAATCAAAGTGATAAACGCTAATGAACCTAGAACTATGAACGCTATTTTTCCATAACCCGCATATTGAGCAGCGAGGATGGCAAAAATCAAAGTGACAAAAAGTGTGGATACCCAGACTGAAATTGCTCCTTTCACACCCCACATTCCCGTATAGGACACTACGTTTTCTTCTTCATCTTCCGGCGCTCGCATTTTCCTGCCGAACTCAACTAAAAGCCCATCCAGATAAGACACTATGAAGAAAAACACCAAACCAACATGTGGTTGCTGTCCAGCTAGTAACCAATCCAATCCACTTGAATACAAATCCAGTAAAGGAAATATGAACAAGTGTGAAGTGATGTATATTATTTGCCTTGGTTTTAAAAATTTAGGAACAAAAAACTCTACTCCCATGAGGCACAAAAATGCCAGCACCACAAGATAAATATAAAGCATTTTCGTCTGAAAAATAGTAATTACGGCTACTTGAACGACTACAATAGCGATTCCTAATACACGTAGTTCCTTCAATTTGATTAATCCTCTCGGAACGGGTAGATATTTTCTGTTTATAGCATCGTCCTCTTTGTCTTTAAATTCATCAAAAACACGCACTAAAAAGAAAAGTGTAAAGGCCGCAAAGCATCCAATTAGATACGTATCCCAAGCAACAAATCCTTCAGCACCGCGGCTCAATCTCGAATATGAAATTGCCGAGAATGTAAAGGCCAACGTAGCAATTAGAGTAATTATTATAGGGAAGCGCTCTTTCTGATAAATGCAAAGTCGCTTTAAGTATGGTAAATTATTTTCCATCACACTCTACCGTGCTTTTCATGTGCAGCTGCAAAATGACCAGCTGATAATGCAGCAATAATTGAAATTTCTCCTGCCAAACATAAAGCGCCGCATATTTCAGCGAATTTTTTTGCCTTACCTGTGCCATAACAATCCATAATTTCAAGACATTCTTTTTGCGTTGGCAATGAAGTTCCGCCACCGACCGTTCCAACAATAAGGTTTGGAAGGGTTACGGTACAATACAAATCACCATTCCCATCAACTTCCATTCGAGTAATTCCAACAGATGCTTCTGATACACATGCCACGTCTTGACCACATGCTATAAAAATTGCAGCAAGTCCATTTGCGAAATGTCCTTGAGCACCAATTGCTCCGCATTTTGACGCCCCCATAAAAGAGGTTTGCCAATATGTAAACATTAACTCAGGTGTCGTTTTTAAAGTATCTCGAACCACTTCCTTTTTTAGCGTAATTTCAGCTGAAACCTTTCTTCCTCTGACAGAGGTAAAGGATAAAACAGTAGCTTTTTTATCTCCCGAGTAATTGCTTTCGAGGAACCAATATTCTGGTTCGACTGGACAATTGGCTAAAATATATTCGCATAACGCCTGACTGGCAAACGTCACCATATTTTGCCCAGAAGCATCTCCAGTTGTGTATTCAAGGTTTATAATCACTTGATTCCCCTCCACATTTAATTCAACCTTTATTAATTCAGCGTAATTACTGGTTTGTTGAACAATTGAATTGAATTTGCTTTGCTCCTGTTCAATCCATTTTGTGAATTGGAAAACCTGCTTAAGATTTGCAAATTTAAAAATGGGTGAGCGTTGAACACCTTCCTTCAAACAAATGGCACTAATTTCTCCAGATTGCCTGCATGCTCTAGCGCCTCTCGCGTAGGATGCGACCAAAGTGCCCTCAGATGTTGCTAAAGGCGCATAAAAGGATCCTTTGGCATTCTGTCCATCGATAACAATTGGCCCTATAATTCCTGTGGGTAATTGTGACATACCGATAAAATTCTCGATATTTCCTTTTAGCTGCTTATTGTCCTCAAATTCTACTTGATTAGATAAATGTTCAAGTGAAACCTCTGTTGTGTCTTTAATAAAGTCGACACGTAATTGTTGACCTGCTTTACTATACTGTCCAACTTGAGGAACCCGTTTTTCATTATCAACGACAATCTCTATCGTGTTATTTTCACTAAGCAATTTATCTTGCACAACCAAAGAATTTCTTTTCAACCGTTCCATAGCTTTCAATTTTAGAACAAATTTACTTGGCATAAGTGAATAAAGTAAATTGAAATCCGCAAAACCCTTTCGACTACTTGCGGATTTCACAAATTCAATTATTGAGGAATTTTATTTCTCTTTTATTAAGATACAGTCTTTCTCCATTTCAAATACCACAACTTGTATTTTTTCCAGCTTTTGCGCGTATCTTTTTTCTTTGCATCAAAGGCTGCTTTCTGATATTCAATTGCTTGATCTACGGTCATGTTAAAAACTCGTTTTGCATCCCCATGAATTCCTTCCATTACAACCCATCTTTTATTGATAAAGATCATTGTGTGCGTGGCTACTTGACCTTCATTTGGCCCCCTTAGGTATACATGAACGTGATTTTCAATACCAGCCAATCTCATTTGACCCGACTTATTCATCATTGGATGTTTCAACGAAGCCTGAACAAATGGGGTGAACAAAGTTTTCATAATTTTAAATGATTCATCGGCGTTTATTCCTCCATCTTGACCATGACTTGCCATATTTCTAACGTCGAACAATTTTATGGTAATAGAATAATCAACGCCATCCTCATTTACTCCATTTACCAAATCGAAATGATCTTTTTGGTGAAGCACGGTAATTTTCTCACCTGTTTCTTCAATGGTAATTCCCAAAGACTCCCACATTCCGCTGAAATAGGTTGCAAGCTTGCTTTCTTTTAAAATTGGTTCCCAGTACTTTTTTACAGACAAACTATCCGGAACGGTTTGACCTAAAGAAATCGTGCAGCCCAAAAGAGCTGTTAATAATAATAAGACTTTCATATTGCTGGGTTTGAATTTGTTTAAATGAACCTGTATTGATTCACAAAGTACGAATTATTATAATAAATTTACCAAACAGTCCTTACTTTGACTGAAACTGCAGCGTCAAATTACCCGTTCAACCAATTGTCGGCTGAAAAATGATACTCCCATGGATACTCTCGTTGAATTTATCGTTAAACGCAGAAAGATTCTATTTACGTTTCTAGTTATTTTGCTGACAGTTCTATTGGCGACTTTTGAACTTCCAGGATACAATGGAAACTTGGATGGACTGGATGACAAGAGCAATTCAGAATTCAGGAGACTCCAGCTCACAGACTCCTTATTCAATAATGCTCAAAAGTATTATTTCATTATCGAACCTAAATCCGATGATCGTAAAAAGATATTTAACCAGGTAAATAGCTTTTCCAAAGAAATCCAAGAGTTGCATCCCGATGCAGAATTTGTCAGTCCCGTCAAGTTCTACAAAACAATGATTCGCTTTTGGGACAAGCAAACGGATAAGCTATCTGATTTTTACAGACAAGCTCGTGAGGTTCCACTTCTGGATCAATTAATTGCTCGAGATGGAAAAAGTTTCATTTGTGTCCTATCTGTCAATGAAAACTATTCAATGGACTTGAATAAATTGGATGACCTAGCTAAGTCCCACTCCAAGTCGGACATGAACATTCGAATTATCAGTGAATTACACCTCAACAAATCCATTGAAAAAAACATAAGTTTTGACATCACGCTAATAACCATTCTTATTCTAACTTTATTTATTCTTTATTTACTTGTCACATTTAGGAGTGTCGTGTCCATCTTATACATGATGGTGCTGATTTCATTGGTCATGTGTTCGGCCATATTGGTGTTTAGCCTCCTAAATTATAAGATGAATGTGATTTCTCTCACCGCACTGCCAGTAATATTAATACTGGTCTTAAGTGATTCGATTCATCTACTCTCAGGGACACATAAATTTTGTGATGTGACAGATGACCTTGAACGAAATAAATTAATCTATAAAAAGTACATACTCCCTTCCTTCTTTTCATCCCTCACAACAGCCTTTGCTTTTTTATCATTTTATTTTTTCAGCCAATCACAATTTGTAAAAGAATTAGGCCTGGTGACGGCCGTAGGACTTATGATTGAGTTTTTAATCACTTTTATTGCCTCACCTCTCTTGCTTTTTCGGTGTAGAACGACAAATTTACGGGACAAGGGTATTGAATCGATAGCCAATTTCTTGAATAAATATAAACGCCCCATTACTTATGTAATGGGAATCGTTGCAGTCGCCTCTCTGTTTGTCATTCCATCTTTGAAGTTGAAAACTAATCCTGATATATATTTCCCTTTGGGTTCACAAGTGAAAAAGGATTATAACTATCTGAAAAAGAATTATTTTACGCCTTATACCGTGAACGTTCTTGTAAGCAACGAAGTCGATGATAAAACGATATCAACAAGAAGTAAGGTGTATAATTTCGCTCGAGAAACTTCTTCAAAACTTCGAAAGTCCAAATGGACCAAATCTGTCACCTCTAGTGCTCAAGAATATTATTTTGAATCCAAAGCTGGATTTAAAATAAACTTATTTGGTAATCTGGGCGAGCAGAATCCATACTACAATCACGAATTTGACGTATACTTGATAGAGGTTCAATTAGAAAACGTTGACCAAACCGCAGCATTTGTCGCTTGGCTCAAAAATATGAAAGTGCCTGAAAACATAAAAGTCTCCACCGCAAGCAAGCACATCATGTTTGATGAAGTGGATCGATCCATGTCGACAGCCATTCTTAACTCCTTGCTCTTATCTGGATTTGGAATTTTCATCATACTCTTATTGCTCACCCGATCAGTTAAACTAGCAATATTGAGCTTATTGCCCAATTTAATCCCACTAGGATTTATTGTTCTCCTATTCTATTTCTTAAAGATCGATATCAATTTGCTGACCTCATTAACGCTGATTATTGGATTGGGGCTTTTAGATGATGACACGATTCACATTATTTATCGCAGGCTTTGGCTGAATGAACCCCTGGAGGAGTTAAAATTTAGCGTAATATCCACGGCTGCCTTGCTGTGCATTTCTTTTCTAATTTTTACCGTTAGTAGCTTTCAGCCTACTCGAATATTTGGAGTGATCACAGCAATTATTTTTCTAATCGGTGTGATTTCTGAATTAACGGTATTTAAATGGATTCTCGATAGTGTTATCAGCAAGAAAAAATAATCCAACTCCTACTTCTCGCCCATGCAGGTACAAACAAAAAAACCTTCTAGTTGGAAGGTTTTTATTTCGTGTCAAAATTAAAGATGGCGAATATGTCTCTTCCTGCCATTTCTGAAAAATTCTCTGTTTCATTAAAACGACTAACGATATTTAATACTTTATAGCGGGATACAAAATTTCTAAGCCTTGATAAATAGCATTATGAAGAACTGTTGCATGATCTTCATTTTTTAATTTATTGAACTCCAGCTGCTTCGTTACACTTCCTGATTTTTTCAAAAGCTTTGCCAATTTTTTTGCATCTCGACGCATGATAATATGCTCATCGACTCCCACGGCAATGTAAACAAACTCTCTTGGAATTTCTTGTTTCGAAAATAAATCTGGAGCGACTTTCAACAATACCTCATCGTCCCACCAAAAACTCGGACTTACAATAAAATAATGTGAAAACAGTTCTGGCTTTTTTATTAAAATTTCACCTGCTAAGAGTCCGCCAAGCGATTGACCAATGATATATTTTGTTTCATTCGTTTTATAGTTAGATTCAATAAAAGGTTGCAGTTCCGTTTCAATGAATTGAATAAACTTATCCGAATGCCCAGCTGCAGGAATATCTGCAAGAAGACTCGTGTCCTTTGGATAAAAGGTAAAGTCTCGCTTTCTATCCACATTTTCTATCCCAACGACGATGAAATCGGGCATCACAAATTGTAATTGAAAAAACTGTACAAGACCGACAATATGAAGAAAGTCTTCATGAGCCGAACCATCCAGCACATAAAGAACTGGATAAGTAGAATCCTGAGAAAAGTTAAGCGGGAGATGAACATTTACTCTTCTAGATTCATTCAGAATGCCAGATTCTAATTGATGGATTTTACCAATAGAATACTCTAGTGTTTGACCAAAAACAACAAAGCTTGATGTGAAAAAGAGGAGTAATAGAACTTTCATGCAAATTAATTTTTAGACAATTTACAGGTTTCTCATAAACCAACATTGCTTCTGTTTACAAAAAAAGAAAAAGCGCAACAAAAATTTGCTGCGCTTTTTCTCATCACGCCTGATTATTGGCAGTGTGTTGCATTTGTTTATTAATTTTTACTTCCCAGTTTTTTGCAAATCCAAGTTCTTCTCCAAGATTTAAGTTCTCATTTGAATTGTAAAACTCGAATAAAATTGAATCTTTCGTATTTACCTTTGGAATGAATTTCAAATCAACTCGCTCTATTTCTGGATTGTCTTCTGAAGAGCTTTTTCCTTTCGCGTATGTTTTTTCAATCTGGCATCGTTGAAAATCAGTCAACTTTACTAGCTCTCTTGTCTCCCTGTCTTTGTGTTTACGATACATAAACACTTTGCTTTGGTTTTCATCTAATCCAATTATTGCGTGAGTAGTAAATTCAAAATCTGTCAGTTTGCCGTTTTCATGTGATATCATTTTTGAGATTGAAAACAACATTTGATCTTTTATTTTTTTTCTATTAAAGTGCATTAACACAAATGGTAATGCACACAAACCTAACATTACAAGGCCTGTTATTAAAGTTCCTAAATCCATTTTTCCTATTTATTAAAATAAATTAACTTGCCGAGAGCACATTCTATAAATGCCTCGTTTAAACTAAATTGTTGTCGACTATTTGTCAACTGAAAAATGAAAATAGATTACCCGAAAGTATGTTGAGGATACAGTTGATCCGTATTTTTGGAAATAATCAATTGATTATGCCAAGATTCAATGTATTGTTTGAATTTTGAATTCTCTTTGGATAAACGAAGGTGGTTCCCAAGGAGATATTCATGACTTAACTTCTTAACAACTGGTGAAAATGTGTTTTGAAAATTGTCGGATACACTCTCGACAGGCGAAAAAACTGATTCATTAGAAGAAACTGATAATTGATATTCTTTCTGCTTAAATGAGTTTTCTGACTGATCAAAGGATTTCTCTTTTGTCGCAAATGTCGGAGCTATTGCGCTTAAATAAAGCGACAAAAACAAAAATACACCGACTAGCTTATAGATTCCTTTCACGAACCAAATGTAAACCGAAATTCGATTCCTTGTATTTAAATTAGGAGAAAATTAACTATTCTTCTGAATCCTAGTTGGACAAAAGCTTATCCGAATGTCATTTAATAAAAAAGTCCGAGAAGAGCTGTGTGCAAATCTGATTTGCAAAGTTTTCCTCTTTGAACATTTCATGCTCTTTTCCAAAATGGATTTCTGGGAAAATTTCTAATTCTTCAAACCATTCATCCGTTGGTCGATTAAGATCTTGATCACCAAAATGAAGTTGAATTTTGTAGGGTGGTTTTTGGTATTCTTTTCGCAAGCGCGTAGATGAAATAGCAATCATGTTTGTTAACGGCAAACCTTTTAACGCCGCTTTCCAAGCAATTGTTCCGCCCACACTAAAAGCCAAAACAATTATCTGTTTTTTCTCCTTTTCTATTAGATTTTCGACAGCTTTTTCAATTCCGCCATTCACAAATTTTTCGTGGATTTCTTCTTCGGAAAGATTGATTTCTTTGATGCTGGCGAGTTCTCTGACATCGTAGTAAATACAATTAAAATGATCATTCAATCGATTAAAATAGAAGCCTACCCAATCGTTATTTTGTTTTCCCCAAAGGTCTGAAAGAATTACGAGACGTTGTTTAATCATTTATTTAATCTTTAAAAACACACCATCCACATGTGCATTGTGACCAAAGTACCCATTTAAACAATCGCCATTTGTGTAATTAATAATGGCAAAACCCTTGTAAAACTTAACCTTGAAATTGCAGGTTTCTTCCTCTGGGATAATATAGTTGATTTGATTATTCTCCAAATCCACTTCGGTTTCTTCAATAATTGCCATGTTGTGCGCTGGAGCTGCTGTAAAACAACCTATATCGAATATTGATTTGTTTCCTTTTTTGGTCAAAGTAAAGCCTCCTGATGATCCTCCTTCACTGAATTGATATCTGTATTCTCCGTAACAATCTGCGATATTGCCAACTAAATTCTTTGATGGGATTATCGTGTCTTGTTTTTGTAAAGCAATGGGTAAATCTTTTCTTAATTTCGGTGAAAACCATTCTCCTTTGAATTCAGTTCCATGAATTACACCAGTAATTATTCCTGAAACATTTCCTGATTTTTCAAACTCTTGAATCCGCAAAACACCACCTTCCATTTGTCGACCAATCAATTTAATCGGCAGTTGCTGTTTTGTGTTCAAATATTTAATTTCTCCCACAACAACTGAATCTTCAATTTGAAAATGTAAGAACACTGGAATTTTACCCTGAATCTTGCCTTTCCAACAATAATCCGTTTTAATGATTTTCTCGTATTTTTTCTCGTTTTCTTCAGGTTTTGCCTCTTTTTGTGGCGGAATTTCAATTTTTTCGATGCTTTTTGCCGTTTCAACGTTTTCTTTACAACTCATAATGAGAAGTATGAAAACACTTATTTGTAGGGTTATTTTCATTCTTCATCGTCTTTTAAAAACTCATCCGTGAAATGCTTTTTCACTTTCGGTTGAGCAAATTTTTCGGCGTTGTACTCTTTTGTTTTTCCTTTTGAAATGGATAAATAGTCCCATTTTTCTCCTGTAAATACTTTGCCTAGGAATACAATTTGTCCAACGTGGTAGGGATAATGTGCCAACTGTCTATAAATTGCTTCTGCAACAGTATGTCCTTGGTTTCTAATAAAAATTTCTCTATCCAAGTCTTCCTCTGTCAATCCATTCAGCGCCGACAAAACACAAGCCCAACCTTCGTCCCAAACCTCCATCATTTGGTCGCGAGTTGAAATATCGTTATCAAATTCTTCTTCCCGTTTTCGCCATTCTTTTTCTCCGTCAGTAGTCAAAAAGTCCGTCCAACGGGACATCATGTTTCCATGCAAATGCTTAACAATTGTCGCTATTGAGTTGCTTTCCTCGTTGATTTGATGAAATAAATTTTCATCTTCTAGCTGAGTAAAAGTCTTTTCCCCCAATTGTTTGTAATATTCAAATTGGGCAATTAGTGACGACAGATGGGGTATTATCATCGAAGGGATTTTTAGCTAATTTAAATGTTTTGCTTCATACATTCCGTGATTTAGCTATTTTGATTTGTGTAATTAGTCAATTCAATTCAACTGCTACCATTCATCCATTGAATCACAAAAACGATGAATACGCTTATTCCTAAACCCAAAAAAACTTTGGACAAATCAATTGATAATGGTCTGAATACTTTTTTTAATTCCTTTTTATTTAATACATATTTTATCGCCAATTCTCTGCCAGCCAAAACACCGATAAAGGCCCATGTTGTGCTCATGGGAACCGAATTTAAATTTCCATACGTATATAAAATAACTCCATAAGTTAAATCAATAAATGTCGCTGACCTAATGTTTCCAGAATTGACTTTTTTGTCAACAATTCCTTGTATTCTTCCCCCTTTCTTTTGGAAAATATAGGCCATGATTAGTAGCAAAACCAAAATTGAAATCATTAGTTCGACTAAAGTCATTTTTCTTGGTAAAAACACAAAGATATTAGCGAAATCTTGAATTAACCATTGCGACCATAAAAACCCTGTGGATAACCATTGTGCAATTTCCCATTGCCTTTTCCGCTTCGATTCGTTTATTTCATTCAATGACTCTGGCGACTCAAATTTTCTGGTCAGTAATAAATAAATAATAAAACTAGAAACAATTGCTACACCATACCCATAGATAGATTTTAGCAACATCTTTTCCACCATTGCTTGCTGAGAGAAAATGCTTAAAATCAAAAAGGTTGTGCTTACAGGCAAACCAAATCGTGTCAATAACAGCAACGAAAGTGGCGCTAATAAATACCACCATTTTATTTCCTCCGGCAACGGGATTGTATCCAGGCGATTAAAGGTCACATCTCCATTATAAAAATACCATCCGTAAAGAAGAGTGCAAACTAAAATCGTGGAAGCATAACCCCATAGTATTAACCATGGTCTTTTTTTATTGGCCGCTATAAACGTTCCTAAAGTTTGTATGACATCATTTCCTATGACCGCGTAGGCAGAAAATAAAAACCCTAAATATAAAATTAACGTATTCATTTTTTATTTTTTTGAAAAACGAACCTAATGAATAGATTCGTTTAAGATTAGATTTATAGTAGAGTTGTTTTTTAGATTCTTTATTGCTTCCTTGGCAATTTTACCCCATTTTCGAATCAACTCTAATTCACCATTCAATGAAGTAGTTTCGTCGAAATCATAAAAATTAATCGTTTGTTTTTTCACGCAGGGATCTTTTGATTCAAATTCCAAATCCAAGCGTTCAATTTGCTTTTCTTCTTTATTCTTTTTTACTGTTTTTGTTCCATGGCCTAAAACCCTACAACCCTTAGATTCACTTAGATTAATGTGGTATGATTCGAATTCGTTAATTCTTCTTTTAACAACAAACATCATGATTTTGGTTTTATCCATACCAACAATAATGTCTTTACCTATTTCGAATTCATCTATTGAACAGTCAAATTGATCAGCAATTTGAGACAACTGCTTGACCATGATTTTTGATATTTGTTTGCGTTTAAAATAAATCAGCTCAGCCATTAACAGGCAAACTGACGCCAACATAATGCTTAAAACAATGTTTGAGATTTCCATTTATTTATTTATTTGTTAAACTAGAACGAGGCTATAAATAGCCCAAATTTTTCCGGCAGAAAAATAAGTTTACCAAAAAGAACTAAACGGATAAATGATGTTGAGATGATTAGATAGCACTAAAGCATTAATCCATTGAACCAAATATTGATTGTAAAAAAATTGTAGGTTTTTTAAATTAAAGATATAGGTAACTGGAATATGTTTAAATTTTTGTCTGGATTCAAGCTGGTCCTTAGCGGAAAAAGAGGTTGTGGTTGTTTCACCAATTTCAGGGACCAGTATTGCGAGCTTCGCAACCTTAATTGTATGGCTTTCTTGAAGAATACCATTTATATTGTCGTTATGAAATGTTGAGCTCTGAAGCTTACCTTGAACACCGCAGTAGGCTGCAAATATCCAGAGAGCAAAAACCACCTTGAGCATCATTTTCATCGAACAAATGTACTTTTTCTTTTTATATCAACACAATAAATTTATTTGATTTATTTATATTTAATGTATTGATTTTCAAATATTAACAATTGTTTTTTTTTGACAAAGGCCTACTGAAAAATGTAGGGTTTTTCATGACTTCCTTGATTCATTATTATTTATGGGTTTCTTTATGCATTATGCATAATCCTTAAATTTTTGGTGTTTCCTATTTACAAACTAAAACTTATTTTGCCGCTCCGTTGTTATACCCAAAAAAAGTACCTTTGCACCGAATAAAAACAACATCGAGATGATTGCAAAAATCAAAAGAACCAATTCCGAAAAACTATTTGAAACAGCCAAAACCTATTTTCCCGGAGGGGTAAATTCGCCTGTGCGGGCTTTTAAATCCGTAGACGGCGCTCCCCTTTTTATGAAAAAAGGAAAAGGTGTTAATATTTGGGATGAAGATGGTAATGAATTCATCGATTTTTGTTGCTCTTGGGGGCCGCTGATTTTGGGCCATAGAAATGAAAAAGTCTTTCAAGCTGTGGTTGGAGCCATGGAAAATGGAACCAGCTTTGGCGCCCCAACGAAATTGGAAAGCGATCTTGCTGAACTAATCCTTAACAACAACCGATTCATTGACAAAATAAGATTTGTTTCTTCTGGAACAGAAGCGGTAATGAGCGCAATCCGCTTGGCTCGTGGTTATACAGGAAAAGATAAAATCCTAAAATTCGAGGGTTGCTACCACGGACACCTTGACGCTACTTTGGTAAGTGCAGGAAGTGGTTTGGCGACTTTAGGAACCTCATCTTCGGCAGGTGTTCCTGAACTTTTAGCCAAGCAAACACTCGTTCTTCCGTTAAATGATATTGACGCACTTCGCAAATGTTTTGTTGAACATGCGCATGAATTGGCGAGCGTTGTTATTGAACCAATCCCAGCCAACAATGGTCTGCTATTACAAGAAAAAACCTTTTTACTTGAGCTTCGTGAATTGTGCACAGAATACAAAGTATTGTTGCATTTTGACGAGGTGATTTCCGGGTTTAGAGTTGGTTTTACAGGTGCAGCAGGTCTTTATAACATTAAACCAGATATTATTACCTACGGAAAAATTATTGGTGGCGGTTTGCCTGTCGGCGCTTTTGGTGCAAGTGCTGAAATTATGGCGATGATTTCCCCTGACGGACCTGTTTATCAAGCGGGAACTTTGAGCGGGAACCCCGTTGCGATGGCTGCCGGGCTTGCCCAATTGCAAGAATGTGTGAAGCCTGGTTTTTATGAAGGTCAAGAAGAAAGAACCTTGTACTTTGTTAATGCAATTAATCAACATGCTAAAAACAAAGGTTTTGATTTTCAAATTGTAAGTATCGGATCTATATTCTGGTTGTCTTTTGACGGGAAAACAACAATACGTGAGAGTGCCCGTATCAATGGCGACATGACAGGCTTCAAAAAATTATTTAGTGCTCTTTTAAATAGAGGAATTTATATTGGACCAAGCGGTTATGAAGTTGGATTTATTTCTCAAGCGCACACGAAAGAGGTTTTAGATATTGCTATCGAAAAGTTTTGTGAAGCGATGGATGAAGTAATGTAAAAAGGCTCTTAGAGTATTTACTTTTCTATAACACCGGCTTGTCAAAAGTCACCTCAAATATTTTGCTCCAATATTTGCCCGTCATATAGAACTTTTTGTTTGCTGGAGAATAAGCAATTCCGTTAAGGACGTCTCCTCCACTTTGGCCTAATGGTGCTAGTTTTGACGCGTTAATAGTAGCGAGAACTTTTCCTGTTTCAGGTTGGATAACAATTACTGCATTGGTTTGCCAAACGTTCGCATAGATTAGTCCGTCAACAAACTCCAATTCATTAATATTGCGGATTGGTCCATTTTGATCACTTACTTCAACGGTTTCAATAATTGAAAAATCAGCAGGGTTTCTTTTTGTTAGTCTTTCCGAACCGTCTGACATGTACAAATATTTACCATCGTTACACAATCCCCAACCTTCGCCTTGATAAATCATGTCTTTCAAAAGTGTTAAAGTATTCTTATCGTAAACGAAACACTTTCCTTCAGTATAGGTAATTTGATAAATTTTGTCGTTCAAAATAGTGATTCCCTCTCCGAAATAGTTGGCGTCAAGTCCAATTTTCTTCGTGTAATTTCCTGTGTTAAGTTCAATGGTTCCTAATTTTGTTTGACCTTGCTTACTTGGGTCACCCGTTGATTCATACAACAAGCCGTTACTCCACTCCAAACCTTGCGTGAAATTGGCTTTATTGTGTGGGTAAGTATTGCTAATAGAAACAGTCCAAACTTCCGGTTTTATATCCGATACGATTCTAACCAGTCGATCATCGCTATAGGTTTCACCATTGCTCAAAGTGGAAATCAAGCTAATAGACTTTGTTCCCAAACCGTAAAAACCTGCGTTAAACTGAAAAGTCACTTTACCCTCTGGCTTTAGCCAAGTTTGAAACAAACTATCGTTGTAAAACAATTCTACTTTTTCGACATCTTCATTTTTTACCTCAAAAGAAACTGGAATAACATCGTTCCATTTCGTGGCTAAATTTTCTGCAAATGTAAATTCAGCCGGCGTATCAATTTCCGAATTTCCGGAGCCATTTCGATTCAGCATAGGCACAATCACCATTGCTGCAATTACGGCAACGATTAAACCTATAACTATGTACTTTTTCATTTTTTGAAGGACTTTATAATGCTTCGCGCACTTATTTGACTGTGAGAAGCGTCATAAACAACCTCGCCGTTTATTACTGCTATTGCTTGAGGAGACTGATGAAAAACGCCCGTTTTTTCAGCAATTGCATTGGAAATATCTCTATGGTTCAATAAGTCCAAATACCAAACTACTATTTCTTTTTGCTCAGCTGGCCATTCATTTTCAAACTGTTTTTTCACCATTGCCGAAACTCCACAACGAGTACTATGTTTGAAAAGAAGGTGCTTTTCACCTGAACGGTTTTCTAGTACCTCATCCAATTGTTTTAAATTGGAAAGATTTTTCCAACTAACATTCGGTATTACAACCTTTTTATTTTCTTCTTTTGATGAAAACCAACCCATATTATCCTGCTGTAAATTGTTTTAAAAATCTGATATCATTTTCACTATACAAACGCAGATCGTTGACTTTGTATTTCAATTGAGCAATTCTTTCTACTCCCATTCCAAAGGCAAAACCACTGTATTCTTTTGAATCTATTCCCGATGCTTCCAGTACGTTCGGATCTACCATTCCACAGCCTAATATTTCCAGCCAACCCGTGTACTTACATACGTTGCATCCTTTGCTGTTACATATTGTGCAAGAAACATCAACTTCAGCTGAAGGTTCGGTAAATGGAAAATAAGATGGTCGCAAGCGAATTTGTGCTTTCTCACCAAATAACTCTTGAGCAAAATACAAAAGTGTTTGTTTCAAATCTGCGAAGGATACTTTTTTGTCAATATACAATCCTTCAATTTGATGGAAAAAGCAATGCGCTCTGGCTGAAATTGCCTCATTTCGATAAACTCTTCCCGGTGAAATTGTTCGTATTGGTGGTTTTTGATTTTCCATAACACGAACTTGAACAGATGATGTGTGCGTCCGCAAAGCTATTTCTTCTTCACCTTTCTCGATAAAGAATGTGTCCTGCATATCCCGAGCAGGATGTTCTGGTGGAAAATTAAGCGCTGAAAAATTGTGCCAATCATCTTCAATTTCCGGACCTTCAGAAACATTGTACCCAATACGTGCAAAAATCTCTATTATTTCACTTCGCACCAAGCTCAAAGGGTGTCGCGAACCAATATTAACCGCTTCCGCAGGTCGACTCAAGTCCAGCTTGCTTCCTTCCTCTTCAGATTCCGAAAGACCTTCTTTGTGCTTTTCATAAAGCGCCTCAAGGTCCATACGCAATTGATTCAATAGTTGACCTGCTTCTTTCTTCTGTTCGTTTGCCACTTCTTTTAAATCACCAAAAAGTTGCTTCATTACACCTTTGGTTCCTAAATAGGCTATTCGAAATGCTTCTAGCGCTTCATGACTTTTTACAGCCTCGGCACTCATTTTCTCCCGAATTTTTGCAATTTTTTCCTTCATTTTATCGTTTTGACACCGCCAAGTGACATTTTCTTCGTTATACCTGTAACTTTTCGTTGCTGTTAATTGTTTTAACCAACAAGAAGTAATGTTTGCGAAGTTAAAGATTTTGAGGAAATTGGCATTCTCTAATGGAATTTTAAAAAATAGTTTATCTTTGGTCGCACTGATTTAAAATAAAAAATGAAAAAATCGTTTTATACATCAATGATAATCGGCCTTATGGCGTTGTCAATTGGTTTTTTACAATCTTGTAAAAATAAGGATCCGTCATTCGCAAAAGTATACGTACGCAGTGCGAATGATCAATTAGTAGAAGGAGCTAAGGTTATCATTATCGGTGATCTTGAAAATGCTACAACTACTTCATATTATGTTGATACATTGTTGACGAACTCCTCTGGTTTTGCCCAATTCCCAATGGATGATTATTTCTCTCAAGCTGGAGAAGAAAATCCAGTTGGTGTTTTTGACATTATCGTTAAAAAAGGAATAGAATACGGTGAAGCAGCTGGTTTCAGAGTTAGAGTTCACAACACATCTGTGAAAACAGTTAATTTCCAATAAAAAAATTATTATGAAAAAATATTCATTTTTACTAGTTGCCTTGTTGTTCGGTCTTGGGATTGTAACATCGTTAAGTTGCAATAAAAAGAAAGATACTATCGCTAAGATTTACATCCGTAATTCTGCACAAGCTTTGGTTTCTGGAGCAAGAGTTGTTCTTTACGGACAGTCTTCTGAAGGTCAGCAAGGAAAAGTAAATGTTGGTGATACAACGAAAAGTAACGCTGCAGGCGAAGCAATATTCAACCTAAATGATCTTTACCAAAAAGGTCAAGCTGGAGTTGCTGTATTGAATATTTCAGCTTCTCTTGGAACTGAGACTGGAAGCGGAATTATCAAAGTAGTTGAAGAAGTAACTAGCGAAGAAACTGTTTTTATCCAATAAGAAGTTTCTATAAAAGAATTTGAAGGCGGTCTGATGATCGCCTTTTTTGTTTTATAATTCTAATTTTAATATTGTAAACCGTACAAACATATCTTCCTTAAACCATCCGCCATCTCTTGCTCCTTTTATGGCTTCGGCATGAAACCTTTGAGTATAGGCAAACTCTTTCGCATGATCTATGTTTTCCCAAACGCTAAATGTTATAGGATGAGAGAAATGCCACTCGCCCATTCCTGCGGAAAACAACCTTCCTTTGGAGTTTTTTAAACTTTCATTAACTGGATCCACGTGTTTCCAAAAACTGGGAATGTTTTTCAGTTTCAATTTCGCTCTTGTTAAAATGGCAACCTGCCCTTCACTCTCTGCCTGAGCCGGAATATTCGGATAAGGATTTTTTCCATCCCAAATTCCACGAGACTGAAACGGTTCCATTTCTAGAACGACTTGCTTGTGAGCTAATTTTTTAAATCGATTGTGAAAGAAATTCGTTTCGAAAAACTTTTTTGCTGCGTTTTCATCTTTCCAAACGCCAAGTAAAGCATATTGCCCCCAGTTCGGTTTGCGTGAAAAGCCTAAGCCAGCTCCTGTGCCCAATAGCTTTCCAACCAACATTCCATCGCCTTTGACTTTTCGAAATTTGGAAATTCCCATTAAACTAAAAGCCCTAAAACGCGACCAAAGTCCATCTATTTGATAAAAGTTTACTGTCGTAAAGGTGTTTTCTGTCATGCTGAAAAAACTATGTCTCCTTCTTCCACAAGGTTTTCACCTTTCATTCGGAGGAAGAGTTGTATTAAGGCTACAACATCTTTTTCGCAATATAGTTTAATTCTGTCCAAATCTTTTTCCTCATAATACACTCTCGCGACGTCTGCTCCAGAAATATCATCTTTCGGTGTTGGAATTTTAAACACATGACAAAGCAAGGCCAAAGAAGTATACGCCTTAAAATCACCAAATTTCCATAATTCCATTGTATCCAAATGGGGGATTTCCCAAGGTTTCTTTCCAGCTAAATCCAAAATCGGCGGAATTTTTATTCCATTGATCAGCATTCTTCGGCACATATAAGGGAAGTCAAATTCTTTTGCATTGTGTCCACATAAAATTGGAAAACGAGAACCGTTGTCTTCCATTAATTTATTGAATTGAACCAGCAATGTCTCTTCATCGTCATGCGCAAAACTCTTCATTCGGATTTCTCTCCCTGTTCTCGTTTCATGAACAAAACCAACAGAAATGCACACTATTTTGCCAAATTCAGCGAAAATTCCGCCTCTTTCGTCCCAAATTGTGTCATATTCTTTATCCTCCGTTTTTTGAAAACGCGTTTTTAATTCAAATAAATGCTTGGTGTCCTCATCCAATTCATTGTACTTATAAACTTGTGGTGCTGTTTCTATATCCAAAAAAAGGATCTTCTCAACAGGTATTTTTTCTAGCATATTCGTTTAAGTTGTTACTTGAAGATAAGGAAAAATATCAATTGTCTTCAAAAAAATGCGATTTTTGTTCTCACAATGGCAGAAGAACTAATTATTACGAAAGGCGACAAGGAGGAGACTTATAAAACGCTTATTCCGCAAATTAAAGCACTGATTTCTGGTGAACCAGACCTTATTGCAAACACGGCAAATGTTGTTTCTGCTCTGCGCGAAACTTTCGGTTTTTTCTGGGTTGGTTTTTACTTCGTAAAAGAGGATGAATTGGTTCTTGGACCATTTCAAGGACCGATTGCTTGCACACGTATTCGTCTAGGAAAAGGTGTCTGTGGGACCTCTTGGGAAAAGAATGAAACTATTTTGGTTCCAGATGTAGATTTATTTCCCGGACATATCGCCTGTAGCTCGGCTTCAAAAAGTGAAATTGTTGTCCCAATTCGTGTGAATGGCGAAGTTGTTGCTATTTTAGATGTCGACAGTGATAAATTAAATGATTTCGATGCTGTTGATCAAACTTATCTTGAAGAATTAGCTCTATGCGTTTCGGAATTGTTTTAGTCCTTTTTTTACTTAGCTCCTGCGCTCAGGTTGGTGTGTTGGGCGGTGGCGCGAAAGATGAATTTGCTCCAAAACCCGACATGGACAAAATGGTTCCAAAAAATGCGACGACTTCTTTCAACGGAAAAGAAATCATCATTCCATTTGATGAATTTATTAAACTCAAAAATCCCAGTGAGACGATAATTGTTGTTCCACCAAACATAAAACCTATTGCTAAAATCAAGAAGAAATCTCTGGTTCTTTCTTGGGAAGAAGATTTATCACCAAATACGACTTATGCTTTTTATTTAAACGGAACTGTTCAAGATACAAAAGAAAGTAACGATTCCTTGATGACTTTTGTTTTCTCAACTGGAACTTACATCGATAGTTTGACGGCTCAGTTTTTAGTTAGAGATGCATTCACTAACGAACCTCAAAAAGGATTTATCGTTGGTTTATACGAGCAGTTTTCAGACACAATTCGACCAACTTATTTCACACAAACGGATGCAAAAGGAATGGCTACTTTGTCTTACCTTAAAGCAGGAAAATATGATGTTGCCGCATTTTTTGACAAAAGCAAAGACTTGAAACATCAAGCGGACGAACCTTTTGCGTATAAAAATGATGCTTTGTTGTTAACTGAAAACACAACAGATTCTGTTCCTATGCGTTCGTATACGCCGCAGCAAAAACCTAAAATAACTAGCTTAAAATTTAACCCACCTGGTTCATTCATTATTGCCTCAAATCGATCGTTGGAAAATGCTTCTTTCAATATAAATGATGTTTCTGTTTCAGCTGACAAAGCTGTTTATTTCAAGAGCGATTCTCTATTAATACCTTTCGAAACGAGCGACACGAGTCTTTATACTTTAATCGTGAATTCAACTAGTTGGACTGATACTTCTTCCCTTCGTGTAACGCAAAAGGAAAAAAAACAGACGATTTCTCTTTCGTTTGAAAAGACCAATACCATTTTGCCAAAGCTTCCTATTTCTCTTATTTCTTCATCTGAAATAAATAGTTTAGTCGCTCCTTTAATATTAGTCGAAGATGCGAAAGATAGTTCCAAGCTCATCATTCGAAGTTTAAATTCTCTTGGAAGTAGGATAGAAATGAATTTCGATAGAGAAAATGTAAGTTCCGCGAATTTGATTTTTTTGCCGGGAGCAATCGTTGGATTGAATGGGGCGAACGCCGACACTTTGAAACTAAAAATAATCTGTTTGTCTTCAAAAGAAGTTGGAAATCTTGACGTGGATATTTCAGAGTTTAGTGAATCTGTTATCCTTGAAATCCTTTTAGGAAAGCAACTCATAGAATCGGTTCCAATGAATAAATCTCAAAGGAAACACCAATTTATTAATTTAAAACCGGGTGAATATTCTTTCCGTTTTATTTACGATGAAAATGAAAACGGGCGCTGGGATGTTGGGAATCGGGACATGAAAATTCAACCGGAATTCGTTGAGGTTTTCACTGAAACACAAAAAGTTCGTGCGAATTGGGATTTAGAAGTTGTTCTTAAAAAAGCCGAAAATGGCGACACGGAATAATCCTTTAGAAAAATCGCTTTCTGGCTGGAAAATTATTATTCCTATTGTTATTGGTTTGTCCATCGCTGTCTGGATGATTTATCGAAGTGTGAATCAAACGACTTTCATTCCTTCAGAAAATGGAAAAGGAGAATACACATGGCTCGATGCCAATAAAAACGGTGTAGTCGATATTCATGAAAAAGCGGAATTTATATTATCTGATGCCGGCAATTACAATTTAGAAACAGTTTCAACGGTTATAAAATCGATTGATTTTGGATTTCACGTTTGGTTTTGGCTATTTATCGCTATCGTTTTTATGGTTGGTCGCGATGTGTTTTACATGATCAGAATTCGTGTTTTGACCAAAAATGAATTGTCGTGGAAACGCTCTTTTAATGTGATTTTGCTTTGGGAATTTGCTTCAGCGTTAACTCCTGGTGTTGTCGGTGGCGCAGCTGTTGCCATGTTTATTTTGACGAAAGAAAAAATTGCATTGGGTCGAGCAACGGCTATTGTTGTCATAACCGCTTTCTTAGATAATCTCTTTTACTTATTGATGATTCCATTGGTGTTTTTGGTCATCGATCAAAGTGTCTTGTTTCCAGAAAATGTTTCTGGTTCGGGAAGTGTACAAGCCATTTTTTGGACAGGATTTGCACTTATTTTTGGCGTTTGTTCATTCTTATATGCAAGTATATTTCTCTTCCCAAGTTTAGCGAAAACAGTGCTTGGCTTCATTTTCAAATTTCCCCTTTTAAAACGTTGGCGAGAAAAAGCCATGCAAACGGGAGAGGAGATTTACACCACTTCTGGAGAATTAAAAGGTGAACCTTTTTCATTTTGGGTTAAAGCATTTTTGAGTACTTGCGGTTCTTGGATTTCTAGATATTTGGTCATCAACGCAATTTTACAAGCTTTCATTCAGCTTTCTATAACTCAACATTTCCTCCTCTTGGGCAAGCAATTGGTTCTTTGGCTCTTCATGCTTGTTAGTCCAACGCCTGGAGCAAGTGGCGTAGCCGAATATGCTTTTGGCGAATTACTGTCAACCTTCGCTGCGTCAAGTATGTTGTTGGTTGCAATGGCCGTTATTTGGCGTTTGATTTCTTATTTTCCATATTTGTTTATTGGGGCTTTTTTGTTGCCTAGGTGGTTGAGGAAAAGTTGAGATTAGTTGCAAGTTACAAGTTGAGCGGTTTCTTCGAAACGCTCTTCAAGTTGCAAGTTTTGGTCGCTCTGAAATTTGCTTGAATTATGCGAAGTTCTTCAAACACAATATGCACACAGAACTTGCAACTTTGCCTTTTGCGCAGCAAAACAACTTGAAACTTGTAACTAATTAACCGTTGCTCTCAAAAGTCAAAATTTCCTTTTTCCTTTCAATTCCCCATCGATATCCGCCAAGTTTTCCCGACAATTGAATAACACGATGACAAGGAATTAAATAAGCAATTGGGTTTTTGCCAACAGCGGTTCCTATCGCTCTTGAGGCACCGATTGGGAGATTTAATGTCTTGGCAATTTCTCCATAAGTCGTAGTTTTACCAAATGGTGTTTTGAGTAATTCTTGCCAAACCTCTATTTGAAAATCAGTTCCTGAAACGAAAAGTTTAATCTTCTTTTTCGGTTTTATTCCTGCGATGATTTTTAAAACTTCTTCGTGTTGTTCATCATTTTCTTCAGTAAAATCAATATTGGGAAACGAACCTGAAAGGTCAATTAAACCTTCTCGCCAACTTGATACAAATGCTAAATAGTAAATTCCTTTTTTCAAACTAGCAATAATTGCTTCGCCAAAAGGCGTTTGTTTAAAGGAATAATTTAATGCTTTTATATCTTCTTTTTCAAACTTTAAAAGTTCGAAATGTCCCATAAAATCCTTGGACTTATCTGTTTTTACTTTTGAAGTTTCTTGAAAAAGATTGGTTTGCATTATTTGTTTTGGCTTTTTATAAAGATATCATGTTTTACTTTGGAAAGGAAATCGTTCTTATAAAAAAGCTTCTTGGTCAATTGACCAATTCCCAAATTGGCGAATTGGCGAATTGGTGAATTTTATTATTTCTGTTTGTTTTTCCATCAATGACTGGCTGATTTTTCACTTCGTTCCTTAAGCGCTTCGTTCATCTCTATAAAACCCGCATACGTTTCTTTTTCTAGTTTTTTAGAAAATAGTTTAACTAAAACACCACTAAATTTCTCGCTTTGCATTAATGTGGTTGTTCCATTTGAATTTTCAGTCAAAAAGAAACGATGTTCACCATCAAAAAGTCCTTTGAACAATAATTTTCCAATCCATTTGAATTCTCTGTTTTTATCAAACACCAAAACTTTTGGTTTGAAATTCATGTTTTGAATTTTCGCGTGGACGGTTTGTCCGACAATTGGCTCGCCTTTTATGAAATGAATAAACGGATTCCATTCAGGATATTTCTCAAAATCGGTTAAAACGTTCCAAACTATTTCCGCACTTGCGTTAATCTCAATACTGGTTGTAATTTCTTTTTTCATGTTCTTTATTTAGTTGAACACAAAGTTGAGGCTTATTCAATCTCCTCCTCTTGACAAATATCAAGAAATTCGTTTGGCGCGAATTCTACTGAAGGTTTCAGGCGACATGCCCAACATTGAAGCGATATATTGCAAAGGAACTTGGTTGAACAGTTCCTTGTTTTCAGAGAACAATTTATCGTAACGCTCCTCTGCACTTAATGACAAATGACTGAAAATTCTATCCTCTAAATAAACGAAACAACCCGCGATGAATTTCTTTTCCATTTCCGGCCAATTGGGAACCAATTCTATCAAGTGCTTGTAATCTTCTTTGCGAATCGTGTACAAGCGACAATCTGTTAAGGCTTGCATGTTGCGCTTGGCTGGTTGTTGAAAAATGAAACTCGACAAATCGGTTAAAAAATAACCTTGCGAAGAAATCCATTGGGTAACTTCTTTATCTGCTGAATCGGCAAATATGCGCACATAGCCGGATTCAACGAAACTCAACTTGTCGCAATACTGACCAATTTTTGTGAAGTATTCACCTTTCTCTAATGTCGCAGGTTTGAACAGTTTTTCGACCTTGATCAAGTCATCGTTCGTTATTCCGAAATAAGAAGAGATATAGGTTTGAAGTGCAGTCATATTAGTTACAAGTTGTTTGCTACGCAAAAGCTAAGTTTCAAGTTCTGTGTGTAAGTATCGTAGGAATTTTTCTGCGCACAGAACTTGAAACTCGCAACTTTTTAACTTGTAACTTAAAGAGGAATATTCCCGTGCTTCTTCCAAGGCAAACTTTCGTTTTTATTCTCTAAAGATTTGAATGCTGCGATTAATCTTGGTCGAGTTTCTTCTGGAAGAATTACATCGTCCACAAAACCTCTTTCCGCTGCTCTGTATGGATTCGCAAACTTCTCTGCGTACTCAGCCTCTTTTTCTAATAGTTTCGCCGCTGGATCGGCTGCTTCAGAAATTTCTCTTTTGAAAATAATTTCTGCTGCACCTTTCGCTCCCATAACTGCAATTTCTGCCGTTGGCCACGCGTAATTTAAATCTGCTCCAATGTTTTTAGAGTTCATTACATCAAATGCTCCGCCGTATGCTTTTCTAGTAATAACCGTAATTCTTGGAACGGTAGCTTCTGAAAATGCGTACAACAATTTCGCACCGTGCGTAATAATTCCTCTCCATTCTTGATCTGTTCCTGGTAAGAATCCTGGAACATCTTCAAATACCAAAAGTGGAATGTTGAATGCATCACAGAAACGAACAAATCGTGCTCCTTTTCTGGATGAATCGATATCCAAAACTCCAGCCAATGCTGCTGGTTGATTCGCAACAATTCCTAAAGTTCTTCCTTCTAGTCGTGCAAAGCCAACAACGATGTTTTTCGCAAAATCTTCTTGAACTTCGCGGAAACTTTCGTCATCTATGACACAATCTATCACTTTACGAATATCGTAAGGAACATTTGCGTTATCTGGAATGATGTTTTTTATCGTTTCAAATTTATTCTCACTAAACTCAAATACACTAGGTTTGGGAGCCAACTCTTTCGCATTTTGTGGCATGTACGTTATCAAATCACGAACCTTTTTCAAACATTCTACATCATTGCTTGCCGTAAAATGATTCACTCCACTTTTCTCTGCATGTGATTTCGCTCCACCCAAATCTTCGGATGTTACTTCTTCGTGCGTAACCGTTTTCACAACGTTTGGTCCTGTTACGAACATGTACGATGTTTCCTCAACCATGAAAATAAAATCCGTCAAAGCTGGAGAATAAACCGCTCCACCAGCGCAAGGTCCCATGATTACGGAAATCTGAGGAATAACTCCTGAAGCTCTTGTATTTCTATAGAATATATCAGCATAACCAGCCAAGGAAACTACTCCTTCTTGAATTCGAGCACCTCCTGAATCGTTTAAACCTATTAATGGAGCGCCGTTTTTCATGGCCAAATCCATTACTTTACAAATCTTATCGGCATGTGTTTCGGAAAGGGAACCGCCTAATACTGTAAAATCTTGCGAAAAAACATAGACCAAACGTCCGTGAACTGTTCCAAAACCCGTTACAACTCCATCGCCAGGATAGTGAACTTTGTCCAAACCAAAATATGTAGAACGATGTTCGATAAACATGCCTGTTTCTTGGAATGAGTTTTCATCGAGTAATAAGGTAATTCTTTCACGCGCCGTAAGTTTACCTCCTTTATGCTGTTTTGCAATCCGGTCTTCACCTCCACCAAGAACAGAGTTTTTTCTTCTTTCGATTAGTTCGTCGCGTTTTTCTTTCATTTCAATTTGATTTGGAGAAACAAAGATAATAGAAGATTTTATGTGACGTAAATATTAGAACGCTGATGACCTTGGATTTTTGGTGGGACGAAGATTTGTAGAATTAGTGAGATTTGTAAGAATGAAAACGTTTTTTAAATTGTAAATATGTTTTATATTTGTATATCATAAATATAATTTACAAATGAGCACATTCACAAGCACACTTCCTGATGATCTTTTAAAAAGTCTAAACGAAAAAGCAAAAGCTTTGTCATTGCCAAAAAACAAGTTAATTGAAAAGGCCCTTCGAATTTATTTAGATCAATTGACCCGCGCGGAATATGTTCGTTCTTACCGTCAATTGGCAAACGATGAAGAAATTCTTTCCATTGCTGAAGAAGGCATGGAAGATTATTGCAAAAAATTAGAAGAATGAAACAGGGCGAAATCTGGTATGCCAATCTCAACCCTTCCAAAGGAAGCGAACAAGCAGGGCATCGACCTGTAGTAATTTTGAGCGGAAATCTATTAAACGAATATCTTCCTATTGTTATTTGCTGTCCTTTAACAAGCAAAATTAAAAACTACAAAGGAAATGTTGTGCTTCAACCTAACAAAGAAAATAAACTAGAAAACCCTTCAGAAATACTAACGTTTCATATTCGGTCAGTATCCAAAGATAGATTGACAAAACAACTAGGGAAAATTAAAGACAACGAACTTAAAGCCATTAAGCAGGGCTTGGATGATATTTTGAGGTATTGAATTGTTTGGGTTTGTATAAAGGGAACTCCGTTACCAATTTGCCAACCTTGCCAATTCTTTTTGACTGAAATTCTCATTAAACAAAAGCCTGTATTTGTTGTAATCATCTAATTTTGATTTTGACTTACTCCAAATGCTTCCTGCCTCATCAATAGAAACACTTATTGTTAAGGCGTTTTCGAATTCAAAACCAAAATTGAAATCATCAAACCATTTAGGTTTTTTAAAATAATTATAATCTGAAACCTGCCAAAAAACCGTGTCAATTAAATGCTTTCTTATCGCGTCCGTTTTCCCTTTTTGAACCAAGGTGACATAAATTGATACCTTTGTTTTGTTCAAAATAATCTCTACCGACGCACTTTTATCTTTAGATAAATTCCAGATTGGCTTTGAATTATATTCAAATAAAAGATTTTGATTCAATGAATCTTCTTTCGCTTTTAATATAGATTCTGTATTCCAGTTTAATTCCTGAGCGACTTTCAAAAAACAAGAGGTTATTAAATCTAGGAGAAATAGTTTTTTTTCAACTAATGGTAAATTTGAAAAAGTCTTAATCGAGACCTTTACCCCAACTGATTTTATACTCCCATCTAAAGAAACCCATTCATCTGAATTATCTCGAATTACATGAATTGTAAACCTGTGTTTAGTTGTTGAAACACCCTTTAAGTTTTTTGAAAAGACCCAAATTACCTCATTTAGAATATCATTCGATTCTTCAAAATTATAAATAGTAATATCCGGTGCGAACTTTATCATTTGCGTTTCTATACTTTTCCTTACAAATATGGCTCCATTTTCTCCTCCAACAATTCTATCAATTCCTTTTGGTAATATTTAAATCGATCTGGAATATTTAGCGTTTTTATTTTTGAATCACATTTCTCTTTTGTGATTGATGAAATAAATGTTTTGTGCTTCTTCTCCATTGCAAAAATAATATCAGCCCAAAGAACCAATTCTTCTGTCAACGGATTTGTTCCCTCTTGAAAACATGTTTTTAAATTCGTCCCAGCCGAATCAAACTGATAATCATCACGATCATATTTCAACGAAAAATATTCATCAGCTGTCTTTGAACGTTCTTTATTTGCTGAACAAACGAATAATATTTTGGCTGATTTATTCACTCTTTAAATTTGATGGTTCGAACAAAAAATCCGTCATCCGCAATATATACCCATCAAGCAAAATGTATAAACCTCATCGCTCGAAAAGTTAGATGGGTAAACAATATTTTTGGGTTAGCGTTTCGCTCTATGTGGTAATGCGCATCGCTGAAGATTTTCATGAAATCTACAATGTTATTTCCCGTAATGAACTTCGCGAAATTCTTTAAAAAAGCTGCTTCTTCATTGGAAACTCTTGTCAATTGATCGTCGGTGTAATTTTTTAATATGCTTTGGCGACACATGTGAATGGCGTATTCTAAGAATATTTTCTGTTGTTCGCGGCCTATTCCTGCAATTTTGTCGGCCCAATCCATCATTTCTACGACGTTCTTTTTAAAGGAACTACGCATCATTTCTATGAACAATTCTCTATTTCCCGATTCTGAATCTACATGTGCTAAATGAGCTTGAATGTCACAAACATCACCCTCAGTTCTCGCCACCAAACTTTCTATTTCATGCAAGGGCAATGAGCTGTTTTTTTGAACAAACTCCACTACTTCAGGAAAAGAAAGCCTCGGTATTTTCCGGATTTGTGTTCTCGATAAAATCGTTGGTAAAAGGTAATCTCCTTTTTCTGCAACGAGGATTAATAGAGTCTTTGCGCTCGGCTCCTCGAGTGTTTTCAAGATTTTATTAGAAAAAGCAGTGTTCATTTCTTCAGCCATCCAAATAACAACCACTTTGTACCCGCCTTCGTAGGACATCAAGGATAATTTGTGAAGCAATTCCTTGCTTTCTTCCGTTCCAATTATCGGTCTTCGCCCTTTATCATCTGTAAAATTTATCCAATCATTTAGATTAAAATAAGGCGATTTCCCAACCATCTCACGCCATTCTTTGAGCATTGGGTCCGACGTTTTGGAAATGCTTTGAACTGTTGGAAACACAAAATGAACATCAGGATGGGCCAAATGATTATTTTTCTGACAATTTGGACATACACCACAGGCATCCGTTTTTGTTTTGTTTTCACAAAATAAATACTGAATATAAGCAAGGGCAAGGGCAAAACTTCCGTAACCCGTTTGACCTAAAAAAAGTTGGGCGTGACTGATTTTCTCCGAATTGATTTCGTGAATCATCCGGCTCTTCACTTCTTCTTGTCCAACTACATCTTTGAAAAGCATGCCTAAAATTAACTATTTTCTTTTCCTTAGGCTTATCAGGGAATTCATTATTTTTACAGAAACATCAAATATCTCATATATGCGAACTTTATTTCTCACCCTAATTAGTTTATCTTCCTTTGCCGCATTTTCTCAAACCGTGAAAGCAGAAGAAAGTACAGTCTCTTTTAGAGATGGACGATTCAATGCTATTGTTGTTAATGTTCCCTTCGTGGACGAAAAAACCTTGGAAAAAGCGCTGAAAAGTGAGCTGAAAGATTGGAGCGGAAAATATGACTCTTCTAAAGGAGAAATGACTGTTGAACAAGGAACTATTAATGCAATAGGAATTAAGCCTTTTGATGCAAAAGTGAAAGTGATTGACTCGAAAAAAGATGATCTTTCATTTGCAGTAGCGATTGATTTTGGTGGCGCTTATTTAAACCGTTCTGAACATAAAATGCAGTATGAAGCTTTGGCAGAAAAACTGCGCTTGTTGGCATTAAAAATTGCTAAAGAACAGATAGAGGAAGAAAGCAAAGAACAAGGAAAAGTGCTTTCTAGTTTGGAAAAAGATGAACGCAATTTAGTTAAAGACAAAGAGGATTACGAAAGCTCTATCAAGGATTACGAGAAAAAAATCGAGGATGCGAAATCAAAAATCCAACAAAACATAAAAGATCAAAGCGACAAACGAGATGCAATTGCAAAGCAAAAATCCGTAGTTGAATCTGTTGAAATGAAACTTAAATCTCTGAAATAATCGTTCTATATGTTCGAAAATTTTCGGTACCATCTTCTACTCCATATAATTATTTTTATCTGGGGATTCACGGGTATTCTTGGTAAACTAATTCACTTAGAAAGTTTATCGATTGTATGGTGGAGAGTTGTCATAGCTTTCATTGCCTTAGGGATTTATCTCAAGTTCAAAAAGTGGAATTTTAAAGTCCATTCCAGAAAACAGCTTTACACAATTTTAGGTGTAGGCGTTTTAGTTTCCTTGCATTGGATTTTGTTTTATAAAAGCATACAGTTATCAACTGCTTCTCTTGGAATTCTGTGTTTATCAACCACAACTTTACACGTTACGTGGCTCGAACCTTTGATTATGAAACGCCGGTTTCTTATCTCAGAATTCATATCCGGAATTTTAATTATTTGTGCGTTAATTTATGTTTCTGGTGATTTCAGTGCTACAGATTACACAGCGCTGTTTTTAGGATTGACCTCTGCGTTAATGGCTGCTTTGTTTTCTGTTTTCAATGCAAAATTGGTACAAGAAACTTCATCTCAAACGATAAGTTTTTATGAGTTCGGAATAGCCGTTGTCTTCTTAAGTATCCTTTTAGGATTCGAAGGCCGGTTGAACGCTTCTCTCTTTGTTATGACTACTTCTGACTTCTTGTGGCTATTGTTCTTAGGTATTGTCTGTACTTCTTTTGCTTTTCTTGTGGTTGTGGATTTGGTAAAACGTTTGGGCGCGTTCACCGTTTCTTTGAGTATAAATATGGAACCTGTTTACACCATTTTTCTAGCCATTGCCATCCTGAATGAAAATGCTCAACTTTCGAATAAGTTCTATATCGGTGCCGCTATTATCGTGGCAATAGTTGTGCTCAATGCAGTTATAAAATACCGTATGAAGATGAAAAACACCGCTGCTTTTGACGGAAATTAAATGTATCCTTTGTCAGTCAAATAGTTCAACCATTTTTCTGCTTGAGTAGGAATCATCACTCTTGGAAACTTATTCTGTGCCCCTAATTTTCCAATAGATTCCAAATAGCCGTAAAACGCTTTCGTTGGTATAATTTTCAAAACGGGATCTTTCAAATTGTACTTTCTGCTTGATGCATAATCGTCGTTTAACTCACAGATTTTTTTATCTAGTCGTGACATTACTTCTTTCGAATCTAAACCCACTTTATCAGCTCCAATGAACCAATAGTGCCGCAATTCTGTTTCATGAGCAAATAAACAAAACTCGGTGAAATCGGTGTTGTAATCCTTACCCGTTTCATTTATAGCAGTATTGATATTGCCTAAAGACAAATGTTCGCCAACCAGACTAACAAATTGCTTTATTCGTCCTGTAATGATTATTTCAAAACGTTCTTTGTCGACAAACCTCACCAAGTCACCTATCATATATCTCCAAAGACCTGCGTTTGTGGAAATTACCAAAGCATAATCCACTCCTTCTTCAACCTCATTTAAGGCCATGGCTTGATGCTGATTTTGAAGGGTTCCGTCTTCATTGAAGTAGTCTGAGTTAAATGGAACGAATTCGAAGAATATTCCATTATAAAGTAGCAACTCCATTCCTTTTCTATCTGGTGCGGCTTGATAAGCAAAGTATCCTTCACTCGATAAATAGGTGTCCAGACAGTGCACTTCTTGACCCAATACTTTTTTTAATCTAGAAACATATGGCGCCATAAACACTCCGCCGTGCATATAAACATGGAAATTCGGCCAAATGTCATGTATCGTTTCAAGGTTGTAGCGCTCAATAATTTTTTCCATTAATAGAATACACCAACTTGGCACTCCTGCTAACGTTCCTATGTTCCACTCAGGAGCCTTTTCAACCATGAGCTCTAGTTTTTCATTCCAATCCTTTAGACGAGTGATTTTCTCTCCTGGTTTTGTAAAAGGGGTAACAACTGGTGAAGTATATTTTTTTAGTATTCCGCTCAAATCACCTTCAATATGAGTTTCCTTTTTTGTCAACTTCGTAGAGCCTCCGATAACCAAAATACTTGCTTCATAAAACGCTTCTGGCAAATCCAACTCATGCAGCGTAGACAATTGTTTCATTGAGGTTTTTTGAAAAGATCGAATCGTCTGAATAGTAATAGGAACTCTTTTACTTGGCGAACCTGTCGTTCCTGAAGTTAACGCATAATGCCGTATTCTGCCTGGCCAAACTATGTCTCGTTTTCCTTCAATACAGTCTTTCAGCCAGTTTTCATAGAATTCATTGTATTCTGTTATCGGTACATTTGTTTGAAATGCATCTACGGCTTCATCTTCCGAAAGGATGTTTTTAAAGTTATATTCTTTACCAAACTTTGTGTTCCGAGCTTTTTCAAGCAACTTTACCAAGGTAATTACCTGATGGTAATATTGCTTCCCTTTATTCAAGGAACGCTTGTATGAAATTTCGTTTGTCTTTTTTATTAATTTACCTATAATTGGCATTAAAATGGGTTTTGAGCTCAATTCAAAGTTAAGATTATTTTATTTACACTTCCTAGTTAAAGCATAATAAACACCTGTTTCTTCTTTGCTGTTTTATAAAGAAGATTTTCTTAAATTAGCGCAAAATCATTCTCCTAATATGAAAACATTTATCGTTCCTCACGATTTTTCTCCAGTTGCGGACTTTGCACTGCAACACGCTGTAACTACAGCTAAGTTTCTTAAAGCTCAAGTGTTTGTTTTGCACGTTGTTTCAAGACAAAAGGATATTTATGAGGCTGAGAAAAAGTTAATGAAACACATTGCTCCTTATGCTGGAGGTTTGACAATTGAACCAAAAGTTCGTGTGGGAAACATTTTTGAAGATATTGGAGAGTTTGCCGCGGAAAACCATGCTGAATTAATCTTTATGGGAACGCATGGAACACATGGATGGCAACACGTAACGGGCTCAAATGCGCTGAAGGTTGTTACAAACTCTACTGTTCCATTTATAATTGTTCAAACAGGTGAACTGAAAGAAAATGGCTATGACAACATTGTAGTTCCTTTAGATTTAAATAAAGAAACGAAACAAAAGCTAGCTATCGTTGCTGATTTAGCAATGTATTTCAAATCCAAAGTTCATGTAATAACTCCAGAGGAAACTGACGAATTTTTAAAACATCAAGCGCAAGCCAATGTTCAATTCGCTACTAAGTTCTTCTCAGAACGCAAGATAGAAATGACGCTTAAAACGGTAAGTCCTTCTGGTTTTGATAAATCCGTAGTTAAATATGCTGTTGAGACCAACTCAGATTTGATTGCTATTATGAACTTGAACAAGAACAACCTTTTTGGGACGCTTACTTCAAATCATGAACACTATATCATCAATAATGAATCTAAGATTCCTACGTTGATTGTAAACCCTATTGACTCGCCATACGGAACAAGCGTTTTATTTACTTAATCGCTGTATTGGTTTTTTTCTAGTCGGTCCTTAATCTCTTTTAGATTTTGCTTCTTTTTAGCGTTTCTCAAATTTTTTGAGGTCTCTGTAAAGTATTTGTGTAATTTGAAGAAACCAACTTGAACCTCGTCCCAGTGACGGTGATCTTTTATTTTACCTCTTTCCATTAACTCGCGACAAAGACGTTCTGAAATTTGATGGAAATCGTTTCTGCCGAGATAATCTAAATCTGCATCACACATAATTTTTTCCAAATGATTCTTTGGCTTATGCGGAATCCTCGTTACGAAAATTAACTCTTTTACAATAGCAACTTGCTCTGGAGTATATCCATATTCAGGTAAAATCTCTGCTGCCATTTCAGCGCCAATTACCTCGTTATCGTCATAAACCTTTACAAAACCCGCATCGTGATAAGTCGCAGCTGATTTGAGTAAAAACAACGCTTCATCGGTAACGCCTTCTTGAATAGCAATTGACTCAGCAGCACGCACAACATCACTAGTGTGTTCTAAGCAGTGGTAATAAAGATTCAAGTCTAATTCCTCCTCAAGAATTTTCATGATTTTACGCTCTGCTTTGAAGTAGTTAATACTACTATATA
>TARA_R110000737_G_scaffold202403_1_pt1 | contig 71528 bp, 65 predicted proteins | sample TARA_R110000737 | Tara Oceans TARA_R110000737 (sample SAMEA4398027) | marine metagenome | biome: Polar Biome; feature: [SRF] surface water layer (ENVO:00010504); material: water (ENVO:00002006), including particulate matter (ENVO:01000060) such as... | depth 5 m | reverse complement strand
TTCAATCTTTCATCGTCCTTAAAACCTTCTTTCAATAGACGTGAACCATCGTGGTAAACGTTGAAAATGGTGGCGTTCAATTTATTTCTAGCATGATTTAAAAAACCGCCAACACCAACACTACCAATGGAATCGCCAAATTCCGCTTTAGAAGGGTCAGTTTCTAATTCGTTCAAGAAGTACTCACCAAGTATGTCGAAATATTCTCTTTCTACGGAGCGAAAAACGGTCGCATATAAATCCAAATTGGTCTTCTTGTTGGGTTTCCACTTCAAAGAAGTTCCTCCCATTCCGGTTATAAAACGTGTTTTTTCTTGCCCTTCGAAATAGATGTTCAATGAAAATGCCTCATTATATGATCCGAAATCTGTTTTTTGTGACTCTGGAGCGAAACGATAATCATTAGAAGAAAAATGCCCGAGTACAGACCAATTCAATTTTTCCGTTAAGGCATAATTAGTAACAAATTGCGCATCGGCAAAAACTGGATTGTACGCCCCTTTGGCAGGTAAAGAATTTAAAAGGTATCCATTCGCTCTATAGCGTGCTCCTATTAAATAAGTGAATCTTGAACCTAAAGCCTGTTCCACATGAGTTTCAACGCCTAAAAGTGAAGCCATTGCGGAAGCATGAAATTCTTTAGGTTTTCTATATTCTATATCCAATACTGAGCTTAATTTGTCGCCATATCGAGCGTCGAAACCTCCAGCAGAAAAAGAAATTTGATCAACTAAAGCCGTATTTACAAAACTCATTCCTTCTTGTTGACCTGAACGGGTAAGAAACGGTCGATAAATTAGGAAACCATTGACGTAAACCAAATTTTCGTCATAATTCCCTCCTCGAACGTTGTAATTACTTGTCAATTCATTGTTGGATACGGCAGCCGTAGTATAAGTCAAGAATCGCTCTACTCCGCCCATTGGGATATTTTGTATATCGTTGAATTTCAACTTTTCCAAAACAAAAGGATCGTATACTTTTTGAGTTATCTCAATTGTGTTTTCTTGCTGGATATTAAAAAAAATGTTTCCAAGATTTAGCTCTTTATCACCAATTTCAACGAATATATTTTCTTGCTTTTTTGTGCCTAGGGAATCGCCAACAGCAAAGAATATTTGGACAGAATCACCTTGCGGTACTTGCAGCTTAAATCGTCCGTTGGCGTCTGAATAGGTTGCGGTTTCTTTTGCTTGTGGACTTTTAATTAAAATTCCCTCAATTCCTTTTTTCCTGCGGTCAATACAACGTCCGGAAACATCGCACAGCTGTGCTTCGGCACCATAAGCAAGAAGAATAAAGAAAATAAAAAACCAGTGCTTCATAGAATATTAGCTGAACGCCAAAAGGACAAAAATATTTTACTTATCCGTTTTAGAGGTATAAAACAATAAAATCTTTTTCAAAAGGATCTATTGCAGATTTAATTTTATCCAAATGACTTCTTACTTCCCCGTCGGAACAGAAATTGAAAAAATTAGCACTTCGCTCTTGTAACCCATTGTTAGGAAATAGCTTATCCTTTATTTGGTCCATTTGCTTTAGAACTTTTTCGTACTTGCTTTTTTCCGCTCGGATTAATTTTTGCTCCAAAGTATCCATCTGTTTCGTAAGTCGAGTCATTTCTGCTTCTAGATAATTTGACATGTTAGGATCAACCGCATTTACCAAATTTCGACATGATTCAATCAACTCATTTTGTTTTTGACGCATTTCGCTCAAATCTAATTCTTCAGCATTTTCCAAAACGTATGATTTTTTCAAAGCGTCAACATCTTCGAACAATTGATCAACTGACCAACCTACATTTTCCATTTTCTGTTGATTCGCGCTATCGATAATCATCATCGAATTACGAACTTGAATCAAAGGATAAGGAACATTATATGATTCAAACGCGCCTTTCAATTGCAACCAATAGGCCATTTCACCGCCGCCACCTAGATAACATAGATTTGGTAAAATCAATTCTTGATACAATGGACGAAGAATAACATTTGGAGAAAATTCTTCAGGATTCGTTTCCAAATAGGCTAAAATATCCTCCTTAGAATACCGTGTTCCGGCGTCTGTAAAATAAACACCATTTTCATATTGTATTCTTTCACGAGATCCTTTTTCAAGAAGGAATATGTTTATTTCACGGGCAAAAGCTTGGGTTGGCAATCCTTCTTTTGCCAAAAGTTGGTTGGTTTTCTCAACAGCTTTGAAGGACAAATTTTCGGTTAATTCCTTTTTAACCGTTGGCGCAAAAAGAGATTTCAATGCAGCGTTATCTGCATCCAAAACAAGAACACCTTCATGGTTAAAAAGAGTGTTTACCATTTTAAAGGTAGCTTCACCTAGATTTTTCCCATCATAAGAATCGATAATTGTCTGTATCTCACCGTTAGGATGATTTGCGAAAAGTCCTTTAATTTGTTGAATAAATTCTGACCAATTTTCCAAAGAAAATCTACCAACAGCTCCGGTTTGTTGAGTATCCCATGAAAACTTTTGGTTGAACAAATTCACTTGATTTATTTCTTCAAAATCATGATCTTCACTTGCCATCCAGAAAATGGGAACAAAGTTAGAATTTGAATATTTCTTTCTCAATTCTTCGGCTAGCTTAACCGTGTGAAGGATTTTTAGCACAAAATAAAGCGGTCCCGTCAAAAGTGACAATTGATGACCAGTAGTAACCGTATAGGTGTTTTCCTTTGCGAGTGAATCGAGATTCTTTTGCTGCTGTGCCGATGTAGTATATTGAGAATAATCAGAATTAAGTGCCGCTGCCATTCTCTTTCTTGTCTCCAAAGAATAGTTTTGACTTTTAATTTTCATCTGCTCTTCGAAGGCTTCCAAACTAAATTTAGCCTGAATGAATTCTTTCAAATCATCCTGATTATAAACCAGTTGATTTGATAAATCTGAGAAAAGACCTGTTTTGTGACGATGAATTTTTATGTTGTTCATGACTACAAAAATAAGTTCTACAAGCAAACCAAAGATGGAATCAGTAAGTTTCTTTATGGTTTAACGAAAAATGGCTATTTTTGCACTCCAATAATTCATTAAAAATAAAACAGAATGCACGCAATAATTAAAACAAGCAAAGGTGATATGAAAGTCGAATTTTACGGCAATGACGCACCAAAAACAGTAGCGAATTTCACCAAATTGGCCAAAGACGGTTACTACGACGGATTGAAATTTCACCGAGTTTTGCCTGATTTCGTTATTCAAGGAGGTTGTCCAAACACACGTGAAGGAGTAAAAGGAATGCCTGGAACAGGTGGACCAGGTTATTCAATCGATTGTGAAACTTCAGGTGGTAACCAACATCATGACAGAGGAGTTTTATCTATGGCGCATGCTGGAAAAAACACTGGAGGATCTCAATTTTTCATCTGTCATTCGCGCAATAACACCTCTCATTTAGACGGAGTTCACACAGTTTTCGGAAAAGTTATTGAAGGACTTGATGTGATTGACGAGATTAGACAAGACGACGATATTTTATCTATTACTATCGTTGACTAATATCCAAGGATTTAACTATTTTTTGACTTGTTCAAAACTTGGTTTTTTCTTTCGTAAAAAAAATATACTTTTGCACCGATAAAAAAGCAAACATGTTAGACAACCTTTCGACAGATAATATAAAGAACGAATTCAAGACGAATAAAAAAGTACGTATGATTACCATTAGCGTTGGAGCTATTTTGGTTTTAGTACTAGGATATTTCGCATACCACCAGTTCATCTGGAAACCAGGAAATGTTAAATCAACAGAAGTTGGTTACGCAGGTTTAAACTATGCTGCTATCGATTCTACAGATTTGGCTATTTCAGAATTAACACCTGTCGTTAAAAAATACGATGGTAAAGTTGGTGGTGAAGTTGCACAATTCGTTTTAGCACGTCAATTAATGGCGAAAGGTGAATTCAAAAAAGCACTAGATAACTTAGAAGGTGTAAATGTTGAAGATACTTATGTAAGAGTTTATGCTGTCGGTTTGCAAGGTGATTGCTACAGCGAAATGAAAGATTACGACAAGGCAGTAAGTTATTATTTGAAAGCGTCAAAAGCGAATGAAAATGATTATACAACACCTATGTATTTGTTCAAAGCTGGTTTGGTTACTGAATTGAAATTAAAAGATCCTCAAACTGCAGCAGAATATTATCAAACAATCAAAGACAACTATTTACAATACGGTAATCAAAAAACGATTGATAAATATTTGGCTAGAGCGTCAAACAAAAAAGTAAAATAAATGGCAACAGCGCTTCGCAACTTGTCAGAATACAATAAGGATTTTGTTCCAAACGGTGCCGATTATAAAATCGGCATTGTTGTTTCTGAATGGAATGAAAACATCACGTTCAATTTGTTAAAAGGCGCAAAAGAAGCTCTTTTAGAAAATGGTGTAAAAGAGGCAAATATACATGTCCACACAGTACCAGGAGCGTTTGAATTACCGCTTGGAGCTCAACTGCTTTTAGAATCCAGTTTTTTGGATGGTATAATTGCTATTGGATGCGTAATCCAAGGTGAGACAAAACACTTCGACTATGTATGCAAAGCAGCAACAAGTGGAATTGCCAAATTAAATCTAAAATACAACCGCCCTATTTCATTCTGTTTACTAACTGATAACACCTTGCAACAATCTATCGACCGCTCGGGAGGAATTCACGGCAACAAAGGAATAGAATGTGCCATAGCGTGCATGAAAATGATTGATTTGAAAAAATCACTCTTCTAAAAATACTTCATTATGACTTTAATAAAATCAATATCTGGAATCCGTGGAACGATTGGCGGACAGGTCAACGACGGCTTAACTCCTTTGGATGCAGTAAAATTTGCTGCAGCTTATGGCACCTGGTTGAAAGATACAAATCCAAATCAAAAATTAAAAGTTGTAATCGGTCGTGATGCACGTATTTCGGGACCTATGATTTCAGCTTTGGTAATTTCTACTCTAACAGGATTAGGAATTGATGTAATTGATTTAGGATTATCCACTACGCCAACTGTAGAAATTGCTGTTCCAATGGAAAAAGCGCAAGGTGGAATTATTTTAACTGCAAGTCACAACCCGAAACAATGGAATGCTTTGAAATTATTGAACCAAAAAGGTGAATTTATTTCTGGAGCTGAAGGTGAAAGAATCCTTGAATTAGCAGAAAAAGAAGCATTTAACTTCGCAGAAGTTGATGATTTAGGAATAATTACTGAAGATTCGTCTTACCTACAAAAACATATTGATGCAGTACTTGCGTTGCCATTGGTTGACAAAAAAGCAATCGCAGCAGCTGATTTTCATGTTGTAGTTGACGCTGTAAATTCAACAGGTGGAATTTTCGTTCCAGCATTATTGAAAGCGCTAGGTGTAAATCGCGTTACGGAAATGTATTGCGAACCAACAGGACATTTTCCGCATAACCCAGAACCTTTGCCAGAGCATTTGACAGATTTGTCAGCAAAAATTATTGAAACAAAAGCTGATGTTGGTATTACAGTGGATCCAGACGTTGATCGTTTGGCGCTTGTTTGTGAAGACGGAAGCATGTTTGGAGAAGAATATACGCTAGTTGCTTGCGCGGATTACGTGCTTACACACACGCCAGGCGCGACAGTGAGCAATTTGTCTTCAACTAGAGCTTTACGCGATGTAACGGAAGAAAAAGGACAAACCTACGCAGCTGCAGCTGTTGGTGAAGTGAACGTTGTTGCCAAAATGAAAGAAGTGAATGCCATTATCGGTGGTGAAGGAAATGGTGGAATCATTTATCCAGAATCGCATTATGGTCGTGATTCATTGGTTGGAATAGCATTATTCTTGTCGTCATTAGCACATAAAAAAATGACCGTTTCTCAGATGAGAGATAGTTTTCCAAAGTATGTCATCTCAAAAAATAAGATTGAATTAACACCCGAAATCAACGTGGATAAAGTTTTAGCTGATATAGCTAAGAAATACGAAGGTTACGAAGTTGATACGATTGATGGTGTAAAAATCTACATCGAAAAAGAATGGGTTCATTTGAGAAAATCTAATACTGAACCGATTATCCGAATTTACTCTGAAAGTCAAACAGCTGAGAAGGCAAACGCTTTGGCTGAGAAGATAATTGGTGAGATCAAGGGGTTGATTTAAAAATTAACGACTTCCCTTTACCTTCTTCTCCAAACTTTTTCCACCAAAAACGGTTTGCGAAGCATGTTGGATATTGAAGTAATAATACTCAACTTTTTCATCAGGAAATTTTACTTGAATTACATCCAAGAAATTTCCGTCATCATCCGTTGACGATCCTTTCGTTCCAATTCCAGCTTTCAAATATGTTAAACTGAAATCTTTACTATCAGCAGTGCTTAAAGCAAACATCGCTGAATTTCTCGTTTTTCCATTTCCACTAAATACCATTACATTTTGAATCCGTTGCGCTCGATAAGCATAGCATTCGAAACTATCAAGTTGATTCAAATTCTGAAATGCAAAAGCCATTTCAATATTTCCTCTCAAGTTGTATGGATGATTGGTTAAAACTTTCGGTCCAATACAATTGCTTCTTCATATTTTCCGACAACGTTCATATCATATATTGCTTTCTGGTCGTCAAGAATATTGTCGTAAGGTTTATAATCCGGTTGATTAGTTTAGCCAACTAACAATGCAAGCAATTCGAAATCAGTCATGCTTTTATCGTTTTTTAAAAAACGGCTACGAAGTTTTGGATAGCTAAATGAATCTTGACTGTTTTTTGATCTATTTAATATTTTATTAAAATCCCGATAATAATTGAAATTGGATTGAGCACAAAGAAAATTTGATACGAATAGCAAAATAAAAAATCCAATTAAGAGAGGTAATCGTTACATATCCTTTTTAGCCAATGATTATTTGAGATTATACAAAATAAAACAAATTATCGGAATGAATCTGTTTCGATAAAGACTTCTCTTTAATTTCCACCTTTTAGTTTTTCGTGCTACTTTCGTTGTGAATATGAATAAACAAAAATCCCAATTATACATAAACGACGTTCGCACCTGGTTGAGCTTCTTTTTCTTAGTTCGATTAATTGGAATTACAAATGCACCTTTGGAAATTGGTCACAACTGGCGCCAAGCTTTGACCAATATGACCGCTCGCAATTTTCATGAAAACGGAATAGACATCTTACATCCTATGATTGACATGGCCGGCGAAAAAACAGGCATTTTAGGTTCAGAATTTCCATTTTTCAACTCACTTATCGCAATAGTTGCAGATGTTTTCGGATACGAGCATTGGTATGGTAGATTGATCAATTTGATTGTTTCCACAATTGGAATTTATTTCTTCTATAAATTGCTTCGTCTCTATCTTTCTGAAAAAGTAGCTTTCTATTCTTCCATCGTCCTCTGTTGCTCAATTTGGTTCGGCTTTTCAAGAAAAATTATGCCCGACACATTTAGTGTTGCGCTAGTTATAATAGGACTATACTTTGCTTTCTCGTATTTAAATAAAGGCAAACTTTGGCGCTTAATACTCTTTTTTGTCTTTGGTACATTGGGAATCTTATGCAAAATACCAGCCCTAGCTTTACTTAGTGTTTTGGTAGTTGTTCCATTTTTAAAAAACACACCCATTCATCGAAAAAGTGGAGTAATTGCTGCTTCAATTGTGGCTTTCACTTTAGTTTGTACCTGGTATTTTTATTGGGTTCCTTATTTGGTTGATACCTATCAGTTTGAATTATACATCAACAAAGGTTTTCGTCTTGGTTGGACTGAAATCATGGGAATGAAAAAGGATACTTTGGAGAAATTTTACTTCAGTGCGTTTCATTCTTATGCGGCATTGCTATGCTTTCTCGTTGGACTGTATTATACTGTTAAAACGAAAAGCACTCTGCTCCTATTAGCCGCAGCAACTTATACTGTTGTGTTTGGTCTTTTCATTATTATAACCGGTGATGTATTTCCAAAACACAGTTACTACATCATTCCATTTGTTCCGTTGATGGCAATTCCAATTGGATTATTTCTAGCAAACTTGCCAAAAAAATATGCACTTGTATTAATGGTCGGAATCTTTATCGAATCCTTCGCCAATCAGCAACATGATTTTTTCATAAAAGATAGTGAGAAATACAAATTGAGTTTGGAAAAACTGGTTGAAGAAACTATACCGAAGGATGATAAAATCATAATAAACGGTGGTTCTTCTCCTCAATCCATTTATTTCTCTCATCGCAAAGGCTGGACGGTAGAAACGAATGAAACACTTCAATCAAATTATATCGATTCTTTAACCAAACTAGGTGCAAATTATCTCATCATCGATAAGAGAGCGAGTGAAAATGCAATTTACCATTATCAGAAGGCTAGATCAAATGTATCCTACGATATTTACAAATTGGAAGTAAATCCGAATCTATCAATTGGATATTAGTAGAGTGATTTTTTAACCACCTTTCTTTAATGCCTCGATTTGGTCGGCAACCTTATTAGCTTCAGCAACTTTACTATCGCTCATCGTTCTATTTGTCGTAGAAAGTTGATGCGCCTCAGCAAGCAATTTTTTGTATTGCTCATTTAGCTTATCGATAGGTGATTTCTTTTTAAAAAGGTTAAACATTTTATCTCTGTTTGGGTTGAATAGTATTAACAACTCCGAAGTCCTTTTAGTTCTGATTCTTGAGATTTATCTAACAAACTTCTGCTCTTAAATAGTTTCTCCTTTTCCGCTGAGGTAAATAGAAAACTAAGACTTTGCCATCAACATTTTACGTGTTCCGTAAGATGCCATCAACAATGTCAAGGCCATGATTGCTCCGCCACCTTCTCCATCGCCATTGTATACGTGCGTGCTAATTGCTAAACAGAAATTAAAAGTCAATCCTGCATAAGCCCACTCAGTTAATATTGGCTTCTTACGGTAAAGTAAAAATACAATTCCGGCTGCCTTTGCAAAAGTGATATGGTAAACCAACCAACGAGGAAAGCCCATAGCCTCCATCATATTCATTACATTTTCAGTATCTGTCAAATACATTACAACAGACAAAGTCAACATAGCACACAACAAACCTGTAAATACCCAATGTGTTATTTTTAAGCTTTTTACATTCATATCATGAAGTTTAAATTAGACTTTTTTACCTTTAGGGTTAGCGTATGTCTCAACCTCATCGCCTGAGATTTCTTTTCCGCCTAGTATAATTAATCTTTCTATTATATTTCGCAATTCACGAATATTTCCAGACCAATCTACTGATTTTAATGCATCTAGAGCACTTTTTGAAAATGACTTTCTTGGAATTCCGTGCTCTGAACAAATTATCGTCATGAAATATTCTGCCAATAAGGGTATATCATCTCTTCTATCGTTTAAGGCTGGTACGTGAATTAATATTACCGCTAAACGATGGAATAAATCCTCACGAAAACGACCCTCAGCTATTTCCAAACGTAAATCTTTGTTCGTTGCTGCTACTACTCTAGCGTCAACTTTTATATCTTTTTCTCCACCAACTCGTTGTATAACATTCTCTTGTAAGGCCCTTAAAACTTTGGCTTGAGCACTTGCCGACATATCACCAATTTCATCTAAGAAAAGAGTTCCGCCTGAGGCCAATTCAAATTTTCCTTTCCGTTGTTTAACTGCTGATGTAAATGCTCCTTTTTCGTGTCCGAACAATTCACTTTCTATCAGTTCGGCTGGAATAGCTGCACAATTTACTTCAACGAATGACATAGATTTTCGAGAACTATTGTCATGTAGCGAACGTGCTACTAACTCTTTACCCGTTCCATTTTCGCCTGTAATTAAAACACGTGCATCTGAAGGTGCAACCTTTTCAATCATTTCTTTGATTTTGTGAATTCCTTCCGTTTCACCAATAATACTGCTTCCTTTGAAACGATTGACCGTTTTTTTCAAAACTTTCGTCTCTTCAACCAATACTGTTTTGTCGATGGCATTTCGGATGGTAACCAATATTCGATTCAAGTCCAATGGCTTTTCAATGAAATCGAAAGCACCCTTTTTGATGGCTTGCACGGCTGTATCGATATTTCCATGACCAGAAATCATAATTACTGGTGCATCCACTTTCTTTTCTTGAAATGCAGAGAGGACTTCCATACCATCCATCAAAGGCATTTTTATATCGCAAAAAATGATATCATAGCTTTCAGATGTTGCTTTTTCAACGGCTTCTTTCCCGTTTTCGGCCTCATCCACTTCGTATTCTTCAAATTCTAAAATTTCTCTCAAAGCACGTCTTATGCCTCGTTCGTCATCGACGATTAGAATTTTTCCCATGGTGTTTGTTTTTTATATGTGTTAAAGATAATTAAATTGATTTATGAGCGAAAAGCTACTTAAAACTCCTCTGTCACCAAAGCCCCTTCTTTCAATGAAAAAGGCGAAATGATAATGCGCTTTGTTTGCAGTTTCTCCATTAACCAAAGTGTTTTCACTGCTGTTATTGGCGCCATTATTTTTCTTATTGGAAGAATAAATGCATTTGCCTCTCTTTCTTTTAAAGTGGATTTAATGACTTCCTGAAGTGTTGATTTAAAGCCATCTATGCTCATTTCGAAACTTTGCTTTTCTTCGGGCATTGATCTTTCGTGTGTCATTTCCCAAAAGGTTTCAAAACTTCCCGAAGAACCAATCATTATTTCTTCATTTCTATCGTCGAAAAAACCTTTACTTTCCTCCTCAAGAAATTTACGAATGGTTAAGATATCAGCAACAACGAGTGGATCCTGAAATTTAAACTTTTGATAGATTCTGGAGACACCAATATTTAAGCTCATCAATTCATTAACGCCATTAGCATCAGCAAAAACAACCTCAGTGCTTCCGCCACCTATATCAATAATGACTCCCTTATGCTCAAAATCATACACTTGTCGTACTCCGCGATAAATCAATTCAGCTTCCATTTCACCAGAAATAATATGAACATTCAAATCACATTCATCTTTTAATTTCTGCAAAAAATCATTTGTGTTTTCAGCATCACGCAGAGCGGAGGTTCCAAATGCTAAGATTTTGTCCACGTGCTTTTCAAAGCAAACTGTCAAGAAGTGTTTTATTGCTTTTTCTCCACGTAACATAGAGTCTTCGGTTATCACATTGGAATTAATTCCTCCCATTCCAATAGCGACACCCTCTTTTTCAGCATGCACGATTTCAAATTTGGAACCATTTAAATCTGCAATGAGCAAATTAAACGTATTCGTCCCTAAGTCTATTATCGCTTTTCTCATTTACACTTGTTTAGTCCACTTGAAAAAATGACGTAATTTCAAGCGATGCCCGAACTGAAGAATTCCATTTTTGTATATTCTTCCTGAAATCCACAACATGACAATACTAGAAATCAGGAGAATAAATCCAACTAAAATCAAAGAATAAGCTTCACCAGGATTGAATCCTTGAGCCAGTTTCACCAAAACGACAGCAGGCGATGTGAAAGGTAAATAATAGAACCAGGATGTCAACGGTCCTTGAGGATTAATCATTGCATAATAACCCGCGTAAACACCCAAGCAAAGCAAAAGCACAAGTGGGATAACAAATTGTTGTCCATCGCTTTCAGAACCAACAGAAGCACCGACAGCAGCAAAAAGTGAAGAATAGAACAAATATCCGCCGATTAAACAAAATACAAAGGCGGTAATCATTGGTCCAAACTGTACTCGTTCAAAAACCAAATCTACGAACTCGTTGTATTCAAATCCTTCAAATTGTTTTTCAAAATTTCGAGAGTTTTGAACTTCTTCGGTTACTTGAACACCGTTTTCTAGATTAGCAGAAATGTAATCTGGAAATAATGTATTACGCATTAAAGTCAAACCAATCGCTATGGTAACGAACCATATACTAAATTGAAAAATGGCAGCCATGCCTATTCCTAAAATTTTCCCAAACATCAGTTGAACAGGACGAACTGAACCAAGCAAAACTTCGACAATTCTATTGCTTTTCTCTCGACTAATACTTCGCATAAGTCCCATAGCAAATAGAGCGATAAAAACGAAAATCACCAATCCTAAAAACAATCCTACCCAGGCTCGTTTATCCTGCGAAAAATCATGTGGATCATAAACATTTCTAAAACTCAGGTTCAAAGGTTGTTTTATCTTTTTGAAATCAGTGAGCGACAATTCAGTGAAACGTTTAACGAGAACTTCTTCTAATCTACGCTCAACTTGGTATTGCACCTTTTTCTCCAGGTTTTTTGAAGGTATCTGACGGTAAAAAACAAAACCAATTTTATTGGACAAAACTTTTTCGTTTATTTCAACCATAGCATCATACTGCTGGTAACGCTTGCCATTGGCGAATTCTTCAATCTCAATATAATTGTCGGCGAATGAATATCTGATATTGCTGTCTGTTCTAGATGCAATTTTATCAGCCATTATTCCTGAAGGATCTGTGATTAAAACATTCCATTTTGTAGCTGTTTTTCCGCCATATGCAAAGAGCATATACAAAATCGTTAGAACTGTTAATGGTCCTAGAATTGAGAACAAAACAAAGGTTCTAGAACCAATTCTCTCTCTCCATTCGCGCATAGCAATTATCCAACTATTTCTCATCAGTTACCTCTTTTTGAGCCGATTCAATGGCTTGGATGAATACTTCTTGCATGCCTGGTAGTTTCTCGTAAATTGCTTCAACTTTTACATGACCAATCAATACACTCATCAAGGTATCAATTGAACTGTCACCAACTAAAGCTAAATCCGCTTCAAAACGATTGTTGCCAAATTCTCTTGTTTCAACGATTTGAAATCCTGACCAAAGCGCATTGACAAATCCTATCATATTCCCTTCAAAACGAACGGTATATTGTCCTGTTTTATACTCATCTCGCAGATCAGAAACTCTGCCTTCTAGTAAAATTTTACCATGATGAAGCAAAACAGCTCTATCGCAAATCTCCTCCACACTATTCATATTGTGTGTTGAAAGTAAAATAGTTCTGCCTTGTGCTTTTAAACTTTGAATTTCTTTTTTAATCAATTCTACGTTCAATGGGTCAAAACCACTGAATGGTTCGTCTAGAATAATCAATTTTGGCTGATGCAAAACAGTGAAGATGAATTGAATTTTTTGTGCCATTCCTTTTGATAGCTCTTCAATTCTTTTTTTGCTCCATTCTTCAATTTCAAATCTTTCTAGCCAATATCTCAAAGCTTCTTTCGATTCCTTTACGGACATTCCTCGCAATCTTCCAAGAAAAATTCCATGTTCTTCAACGGTCATTCCTCGGTAAAGTCCGCGCTCTTCAGGCAAATAGCCAATGTTGCGCAAATGTTCTCTCCTGAAAAGATCATTGTTGTATTTTATCCAACCTGAATTTTGCTCAATGATTTGATTTACAATACGTATCAATGTGGATTTTCCAGCACCGTTCGGTCCGAGTAAGCCAAATATTTCACCTTCCACTAATGAAAAGGAAACGTCTTTCAAAGCAAATTGATGACCGTAAGATTTGGTTAATTTTGAAATTTCAAGCATTTACTGTTTTGGTATTAGCTTACCAAAGATAATTGCTGAAAGCATACAAAACAACGAGAATATTCAATTCTTTCCACGATGCAATGCTAATAAGGATTTAGGGATTTATTATAAAATTCTCGGATTTCCTCTGGTCTAACACCTTTCTTGAACAGCCGTATGGCTTTACTATTCACTAATTGAATTTTCAACCAGGAATTCGTTCTGTATTTTCGGATAGAGACTGTCGTACTTTCTTTTAATATTTTGAACGGAACAATTTCTCTAGCTCTTTTCATGAAATCATATTCTTCCATTATTGAGTACTCTTCCTTGAATCCGCCAAGGGCATCAAATAGTTCTTTACAAACAAATAAGGTTTGGTCACCACCTCGACACCAAATTTTATCGAATCGCGTAAAAAATGCATTTATTCTCAAAAGCGGCCGATTTCCTTCGAATTTTTGACGAAAACAGCCAATTTTTGAACCTTTTTCATGATTTTCGGCTACTTCTTTCAAAAAATTACTGGGTGGCAATACATCAGCATGCACGAAATATAGCAATTTAGACTTTGCTGCGTTCGCGCCCAAATTCATTTGATGTGCACGAGAACGTATTGAAGTTGAAATAACGACATCACATTTTTCTTCGGCTATCTTCAATGAATTGTCTTCGCTATTCGCATCAACAACAATTATTTCGCAATGTTTATCTGGATCGTTTAAGCGCAAATAATTTAATAAACGAGGTAAAAGTATTTCCTCATTCAATACAGGAATAATTATGCTCATTTTCAACCTACTCATACCAAATACTCGCGCAAGGTTTTTAGATCATCTTCATAATCAACATCAGAAAGTGCCTCTAAAACCGCTAGTCTTTTTCCAATATTCTGCACGGATTGTTCTGCTTCTCGAAACACGGTTTCCGTGCTCCATTCTTTTCCAAGAAATACTTCTGAATCGGGACTTTTGGTTCCTATCAAGTAATAACCGCCGTCTACAGCTGGGCCAATGCAATAATCGTTATTTTCTAATTTACCGAAAGCTTCGTTAATAATATTCTCGGTAAGCTCATAACAATCCGTTCCCATTACGACTATTTGATCAGCACCTTCTTTTTTCACTTCCGAAATAGCATTGAACATACGTAAACCTAAATCATCACCTTTTTGCACTTTTCGTTCATATTTGCTCCATTTTTCATCATTTTCAATAAAATTTGAGAAAAAAAGATACTTTTTAGCTTCAATTTTATCTGCCAGTATATGAGAGTGCTCAACTAAAACCGTATAAATTTTTAAGGCATTTTCATCTCCAACAGTTGACGCTAAACGTGTTTTGACTTTCCCTAGTTCTTGATTTTTTTGAAAAATGATTAATGCTTTTTTCATTTTTTTATGGTATCGTATCCAATCTATACGTTGTAGTTCGAGATTTAGATTTCACTTTTTACGAACTTACTGAAAATAAAGAAAACGTTGATTCAGGATTTAAATATTAATTAAAGTAGCAATGTACCGAAAAAACTGCTTCACCTAACGCATTTAAAAACCTCCTTTACATTTAGAATATTTGATCTTAAATTAATTTGTATCAGTGATAAATAATTGATTTTAAACTCATCGGCTTAAGATGAAAGCAAAAGTTACCTACATTCTCGCAGAAACGAGAAACAACTACTTAAGCCACAGCTCCTCCGCAACTAGATCCAGCACCTGCTGTGCAACCATAACAGTGTTCGTTTACAATAATGTTACGGTTCTCCAATTGCTCTAAATTAAAGTCTGAAAGATGTTTGTTGTTTTTGGTTGCAACTTTTAAGTCTAGCATTTGATTGAAATCGCAATCGAAAATGAAACCATCCCAGCCTATGGAAATTGTGTTTCGACACATTACACCTGCTGCTGCAATTGGATTGAACGCGTTTACCAACTTGTCCATATATTTTTCATAATTGTTTGAGGCTACCAAATAGCTTAGATATCTACTTACAGGTAGGTTTGTAATGGCAAACAATTCATTAAACTCAATCTCGTAACCTTGGCGCAGTTTCGTTTTGAATTGAGTTTGAAGAGAAGTTTGATCGGGTGGTAAAAATGCACCTGAAGGATTATATACCAGGTTTAGAATCAATCCAGTTCCTTCTATACCGTATCCAACTTCATTCAACATTTTTAAGGCTCTGATACTTTTATCAAAAACTCCATCTCCTCTTTGTGCGTCCGTTTTTGCAGAACTAAAATAAGGCAATGAGGAAGCCAATTCAACATTGTGTAATTTAAAAAATTCAGGTAAATCATGGTATTTCTTGTTGGCTACAATAATCGTCAAATTACATCGAACTATAATCTTCTTGCCTTTTGCGCTTAATTGTTCAACAAACCAACGGAAATCAGGATTCATTTCTGGAGCTCCACCAGTCAAATCAACCGTATGACAATTTGTTTTATCGATTGCATCTAAACAAAGTTGCATCGTTTCACGAGTCATAATTTCTTTTCTATCAGGACCAGCGTCAACATGACAATGATCACAAACTTGGTTGCACATTTTTCCAACATTAATTTGGAAAATATCAAGTTGAGTCGCTTTTAAAGGAAAGAGATTTGTATCGTTTAGACTTTCACGAAATGGTTTTAATCCAGCTGTTTGCAACAAGGTAAGTTGCTTGTCGGATTCTGAAAGATCGTGACCAATTGCCTGTAAAGATTTTGTTGCTGTTGCCATAATTTGGATTACATCGAAAGACTTTTGTATTTATTCATCATTTGAACACCATGAACAAGAGATGCTCCACCGCGAACAGCACCTGCGACATGCACAGCCTCCATGAGTTCTTCTGAATCACAGCCTTTTTCCATTGTATCTTCAGTGTACGCATCAATACAATATGGACATTGAATGGCATGCGCAACGGCTAAAGCAATCAAAGATTTTTCGCGAGCTGTCAAAGCACCCTCTTTGAAAACTTCCCCATAATAATCGAAAAACTTTTTACCTAGAACAGGTTGAAATTCTGAAATTTTTCCAAATTTCTTTAAATCTTCTGGGTTATAATATGTTTCCATGTTTTTAGTTTTTTGATATACGAACCAAAATCGAATTTGGATTTAATATTTAAAATTAGCTTACTTGGAATTTGTCGTATCAAATTGTTATTCCTTACACTTCTTCTGAAATTTCATGTTTCCATTTCCATTGGTACTTCCACTTGAAAAAGAAAAATAACAAGGGTTGCCACAAGAACATTGTGAGACCAATTTCCCAACCTAAGACAGGAGAAGAAGTATCCAACAACAATGCATCTGTTTGCAGAGCTTGCCAGTTATTGGTAACAATCAAAGCTGCAAAAATGTTGTTAATCGCATGATAACCCAATGAAAGTTCCATTCCATTGTCGAAATGTGTTAGTAAACCAAGGAAGATTCCATTCCAGATGTAAAATACCAAAGCCAACTTGCCTAAGATTTCAACTTCTGGGTTAGCAAAGTGCATTAAACCAAAAAGGCTTCCACAAATGAGTATTCGAATTAGAGGTTGAGCTATGAAATCGAGATTTTTAAAAAGGTATGACCGAAATAATAATTCTTCACAGGTCGTTTGTAGCGGTAAAACAAACAAACATATCAAAAGCAACAACCAAAATGAAGAAGGGTTGTAATTCCATATTAAAAGGTCTGTCGTGAAATAGGCATACAAAGTCATGGCTATCATAAACGTTCCCCAAATCCCAAAACTCAAGAAAACTCTTTTCCAGTCGAACTGAGAGCGTGATGTAAAAAACGACAACACATCTGATTTGTGAATATATTTTATTGCAAATACCAAAGCCAATAATCCAAGAGCGAAAGGAACCAAAACCAAGGTTAAAAATAAATTGGTCCCAAGCATTTCTGCCATTCTGGATTGTGTTAATCCTCCCAAAGCATTGTTATCCAAAGCAGAATCAAACAATGCTATGACCAAAGGAATTTGTCCTATACCAACGAACACAGAAATCAATAATAACAAGGAAACAATTACCTTTACTACACCAAAATCCCCTTTTTCCGGTAACTGATAAAAAGGTTTAATCATCCGACATTTTTAGTTTTTCTTGTTTAGGAATAAAGAACAAGAGTAAAAATCCTAGGATAAAAAATATGGTAATTGAAATTACTGACATTCTAATTGACCCTGTCACTTCCTCGATATACCCAAAGAAAAAAGTACCAACGACGATTCCAATTTTTTCAGTTACATCGTAGAAAGAAAAATAACTCGCGTGGTCTTCAGTTTCAGGTAGGAATTTAGAGTAAGTTGATCGAGCTACGGACTGAACACCACCCATTACTAAACCAACACTTGCTGCGAGAATATAGAATTCTGTAGGTGAATGAACAATGAAATAGGCACCCAAACATATTAGTATCCAAATGAAAACTGAGACCATTAATGTTTTTATATTTCCAATGAAGCCAGACAATCTAGACATAAGAAATGCACCAACGGCACCCAAAATCTGAATCAAAAGTATCGCAATAATTAGTCCAGTGGTTCCACCATTTTCTGGCCAATCTATTTCTTTACTCGCAAATATGGTTGCTAGTAGCATGACTGTTTGAACACCAGTATTAAAGAAAAAGAAAGAAATTAGATATCTCTTTAATCGAGCAGTTTTTTTGAACTCTTTTAACACTGCTAATAATTCACGAAAACCTTTGGTTAATATTCCTTTTTCTGGTTTTCTATTGAAGACATTATTCGGTAATGCTCTATACGTTATTTGACTAAATCCTGCCCACCAGATACCCACAAAAATAAAGCACCATTTAGCAGGATAATCCCACATTTGGGTCCAAACCAAACAAAAAATCAAGAGTATCATTGAACCAAAATAGCCCATTGTAAATCCTCTTGCGGATATTTTATCATGATCTACTGGCTCAGCTATTTCGGGTAAGTAGGCATTATAAAACACCAAACTATTCCAAAACCCAATTGAAGCAAAAAACACTGATAACATACTCCATTCAAGATGAGCTGCATCAAAAAAGAACATACTCATTGCCGACAAACTGCCGAAATAACAAAAGAATTGTAGAAAACGCTTCTTATTTCCTGAGTAATCTGCTATCCCAGAAAGTATAGGCGAAAGTATAGCAACCATCAAAAAAGAAGCCGAAAGAACATAAGAGAAGAGGACTGAATTCGATAAGTGCATTCCGAAAAAATCGACCATAACTACTTCGCCTTTTGGCAATTCGCTCAGTCCATTTTCAGCCAAGTAATGTTTGGTTGTAACCGCATCATAAAATATTGGAAAAATTGCAGAAGAGATAACCAAATTGTAAACTGAATTGGCCCAATCATAAAAAACCCATCCTCGAATTATTTTTTTATCTCCTTTTATCATACTTTGATATTAAGTATTTCCTTCAACATAATCAGACAAAAACTTATATTTTTCATTCAATTCACCTTTCAATGTAGTCTCACTACCATTGATGATTAAACCTTCACGGTCCCCAGTGACCAAGTGCGGTAAAACGCTTTTAATTAACTGATTACCGAAGTCTTCGGAAGCCTCCCTAGGCAATTCTGTTGGTAAATTATCCACTGCCATTACCACAATACTTTCTTCATTTCGCCAGTCAGATTCCGATTGACTTTCTACATTGTATCCATACAATGGGTCAGTAATTGTGCTAGGTCGCAAGGTACATGCTATTGGATCTGCAATGTCACATGAAATATCCGCAACGACTTTTAGTGCTCGACATTTCTTTAGTTGGTCATTTGTCAATAATTTCGGGGACGCATTGTGCCAGAAATGACAACTCACGTATATTTCAGATTTTTCTACATATTTGTGCAGGGTCGCTTCATATTCTCCTGGATTTTGATAAAACTCTTTCTTATCAAAACTTTTATCTGATTTACGTTGATAATAATCTGAAGTTTCTAAATGCGTGAATACAGGCTCGTTGAATTCTTGGCTTAAAAATTCTTCTGGTGAGACTTCCATAATAGGCAACAAATCCATTATTTCTCGCGCGCCGTATCCTACTTTGCCGAATCCTGTTAAGACAATTTTGTCTTTTGGCAAAAAGCGAACTTTCACCAATTCAGCTTCCATTTCCTTACGATCAAAACAGTCTTTCGCTCTTTTCAATTCGTATTGTTTGGTTTTTAAACCGTAAGCGTACAATGCGTTATATGCGCCAACAACTCCAGCAAAACGTCCAAAACCAATCACTCTTTTACCTTCTTTGTTTTTCAAAAGTTCGTAATCGATTAACTGAATTTTATTTTCCAAAATTGCTTTGAGCAAACCACGATTGTATTTCTGTTTCTTTACTGTATGAGAAAAAAACATAAACTTCTTGTTCGGAATTAAGTCGCTTATATTTACCTCTTTAACTCCAATTAGAACATCACAATCTGAAAGATCTTCTTTTAGAGTTATGCCAGCCTCTTCAAATTCCTTATCAGGAAAAACGCGTATTGGACTAGGTTGGACAAAAATCTCCACGCCCGCTAAGGTATTATTTACCATTGCGCATTGTTGCGGAGTAAATGGAACTCTTCTATCCGGAGGCATTTTTCCTTCTCTTAAGATTCCAATTTTGGTTTTTTCCATTTCTTTATTCAATTGGCGTTTGTAGCAATATGTGATCGATAAATTCTCTCACGCAACCTTCCCCCCCTTTTTTATTCAAAACCACATCAACATTCGCTTTTACAACTTGAACAGCATCTGCTGGACAAGCTGAAAAACCAATATTTCTTATAACTTCTAGGTCATTGATGTCATCGCCGATTATGGCAACGTTGTTCAATTCAATTTCTAATTTTTCGCAAAACCCTTTTAGAATATCTATTTTCTTATCTCTTCCAAGATAGAAATGTTGAATACCCAATAACTCTGCTCTTGCTTTAACTGCTTCGCCTTTAAAACCAGAAGAAATAATTCCAACTTGGAAATTACTTTTCGTCAAATGAAGAATCGCCATACCATCTTTGGTATTGTACTTCTTCATTTGGTCTCCATTTTCACTAGCGTACATTCCGCCATCCGTCAAAACACCATCAACATCCAAAATTAAAAGCTTGATTTCTTCAATTTTGTTCTTCCATGCATTGGGTCTGAACATTGGTTTAAAAAGTAAGCTGTATAAGTCTAACTCATACTCTTCTGAAACCGCCATCAAATCGTATATGTTCAATTCATTGGGTTCGTCGACGTTCATGTCCTGTAAAAAGGCATGATAATCCAATCCCATTTGATCGCAAAGTCCTCGAAGATTTGATTCTAAAAGCATTCTTAAATAATAGTATATCCAACACTTTTGGCAACAGGTTTCAAGCTGTTAACCAATTGACGAAATTCATCATGATTAAGTTGTTGCGCAGCATCTGATTTTGCAACTTTTGGATTTGGGTGAGCTTCTACAAGCAAGCCATCAATCCCCATAGCAACGCATGCTCGAGATAAATCGGCAATTCCATAGGCATAACCCATAGCGTGACTAGGATCCAAAATAATTGGCAAATTACTGTGTTCTTTAACCCAAGCAACACCACATAAATCTAGAGTAAATCGTGTTCCGGTTTCGAATGTTCGAATTCCTCTTTCACAAAGAATTACATTTTCGTTTCCACCGCTTAATACAAATTCTGCTGCTTGAACAAATTCTTGCAAGGTTGAACCAAATCCTCTTTTTATCAAAACTGGTTTTTGTGTTTTCGCACAAGCACGAAGGATTCCTTGATCATACATTGCTTTCGCCCCAACTTGAATAACATCCGAATATTGGATTACCTCATCAATTTGAGTTGCATCACGCACTTCCGTAATAACGTTTAACCCATGCTTTTCACGCATTTTGGCAAGCAGTTTCAATCCTTCTAGTCCTAATCCTTGAAAACTATATGGACTTGTTCTTGGCTTATAACATCCTCCACGTAAAGTTGTTAAACCTAGTTCCTTCAGTAATTCAGAAGAAGATTCTATTTGTTCTTCCGACTCAACAGAGCAAGGTCCGCCAATCATAACTGTGTTTTTGGTATTTCCTCCTATGGTGATATTTCCAATTTTTACTTCACGAGTTTCATTTTGGTACTCACGAGATGCCAATTGCATATCATTTTTCATAGGAAAGAAAGCCTCAACACTATTCTCAATTCCGCTTGGCAATTCCTTCAATGCAGAAGGTGTAACCAGAACATAGAAATCTTCCTTTTTGTAAAACATCGCCTGACACTGTTTTGCAATGTTTTCGGCTTGTTCTGGACTGGTTGAATTCTTTAAATGTATTATCATAATTCGCCTTTGATAAGGTTTACAAATGTAACAATTCCTTTTGCTCTATTGTTGGAATCTTTTACTGGAAGATAACTAACTTGAAATGAACATTCCCGAATAACTTTCATCATTTCTACAACGGTCATTTCCTCATTTAGAGCTACAGGATTTCTATTTACAATTTTCTCTGGAGACATCGCATTAAAATCAGACAAATTCCGAAGTAGGCCTTTTCGAACATCGGCATTAGAGGACAAACCTTCTAATTTTCCTTCTTTATTTACGACAATACAGAAACCTAAATTTCCATTTTCAATAGCTTTTAAAATATTTTCGTTGGACAATTCCTCAATCAAAACAGTTGGAGCTTCCGCAATAGGAATCATGAAGTCTTTGATTTTGAAATGCGAATCCATTTCACGAGTTGTCAAATCCATTAATGCGTGACCAATACTTGGCGCCTTGAAAAGATAAGAACCAGAAACAGAAGATCGAACACCTAAATTTCTAAGGATAAAACTTACCTCACCATTAACGCCGCCATCTACATGAATCGCTTTGCCTGGAAATTGGTTTCTGAAGTTTCTAATTTTTGAAAAGTTATGCGCATCAAAAACACCACCACTTTGTCCTGGGATTGTTGCCATAATTAGAATAAAATCCATTTCTGGAAAATCATTGAAAACATCAACTGACGTAGGCGTTATTACCGCTAACCCTTTTTTGCCTGAAATATCGTCTGGGATTTTAAATCCTGATTTCAGTTGTTCATATTGAAAAGTGACATATTCCACAGGAGTCTCTCTCAATAAATCAAAGTACTTTTCTGGTGTCTCGGTAATTATATGCAGATCAATCGGAGTGTTTGTCCATTGACGTATTCTTTTGATGTCATCGAATACTTTAGTGTCATCGTTACAATCTACATGAAGTAAATCAACTTTGTGATCAATCAAATCTTCGATTACCTCCTTCAAAGGTCGTTTAGTATCACTGTATATGGAAGCGGAAATCTTCATAGGTTATTGATTGATATTGTATACTGTTTTAAACTGATTATTTGCGATAACCAATTCCAAATCATTGTTTTTTAAAGCTATACGCAAACTATCTTGAAGCGATTTTAACGTTGCTCGCTCATCGAAACTGAAGTTTTTAACTTCAAATTTTTCGCTAGGTATAAGCTTTAATTGAACCACATTTTTATTTCTTGAAAGATGTAAAAATTGCTTTTTCTTCCCAAGTAAATCGTTTTCTTTCCAAAATCCAGCAACGTTTCTAGCGAGATCTTCGTCATTCTTATCGGTGTAAAATATATCCAACTCACTTGATTCCAATTTATTGCCATAGTCCTGCCCACAAGAGCAAAAAAGGAATAATAACATAGAAAGAGAATAAATTTTTACTTTCGTCATATAAGCTTCAAAGATAAGAAGCAAAACGGTAAAACCATTAGTTCTTTATGACTAATTGGCAAGACTTTTCAAATAGAAATATGAAGAAAGAAAACACAACTTTTGTTGGAGCCGATGGAAAACTCAGTTTAATCGACTTAACCATTCCCGAAAGCTTTTCTGGAAAACTGGTCGTTTTTATCCACGGATTCATGGGTTTCAAAGATTGGGGTGCTTGGAATTTAGTGCAAGACTATTTTCTTTCACTCGGTTTTGGCTTTTGCAAATACAATGTATCGCACAATGGTTGCTCAACAGAAGACGGAGTAAACTTCATCGATTTAGTGGCTTTTGGGAAAAACAATTATTCAAATGAAAAAGCTGATTTGTCTTGCGCATTGGATTGGATTTCCGAACAACTTAAACCCTTGCCAGAAATTTATGTAATTGGTCATTCCCGCGGCGGCGGAATCGTTTTGCTTTCTCATGAAGATTCAAGAATAAAAAAAGTAGTCACTTGGGCAGCAATTTCTGATGTTGAACGTCGATTTCCAAAAGGTGATGAACTTGAAAAGTGGAAAAAAGAAGGTGTTCGAATTCAGAAAAATGGAAGGACAAACCAAGAAATGCCAATGTACTATTCTCTATACGAAGATTTTATTGAAAATAAAGAGGTTTTAAATATTCAAAAAGCAGCTGAATCTATTTCCAAACCTTTGCTTCTAATTCATGGTAATGATGATACTTCTGTTGCAATTACAGAGGGCGAAGAGTTGTCAAAATGGTCTGGAGTTCCTTTACAAATAATATCAGGAGCAAATCACACTTTTGGAAGTTCACATCCGTGGAAAGAATTAGACCTACCGCCTAAACTGAAAGAAGTTTGTAAACTGACTGCAGAATTTTTCTTAAGCAGTAGGCTTTGAAAAAAATCTTACATTTTATTCATTAGTTGGTTCTGCTGTTTTATTACCGCTTCGCTCATAGCTTCATAATTACCTTCTAAACTCATTAAAGTTTTGATCAACTTCGAAGTCGGGCTTTCTGGATAAAAACTCATGAACATCTCGAAGTTTGCCTTATTTTCAGGGTAAATTTTACCATCCGAATGTTCTGAAACTGGCGTATTATCGAGACCAAATAAATAGAATGATTGATAATAACCATATAATTCTTTTGCCTCAGGTTTCAATTTGCTTTTTGGATATTTCTGAACAAATCTTTCCCATCTTCGAACAATCCATGCAAACTGCTCCAAACTAATAGACAATCCTGCATCATTAAACATTAATTCGCGATTGTCCCATTCTTCATTTGCAATTTGTGGAGTAGCCAATTTTAGTTTCGCAATTGTCAGAATTCTAAGTTCTTCAAATGCTAAGAGGTATTCATCCGCTTTGAGTAATGGTTTCTTCACAGCGGAATCTTCCGCTTTTTCATCTTCGGAATTCGAAACTACAACATTCTTATTTGAGACTTCCTTTTCCTCTGAATTCGAGTTGCTAGTATTGCAGGAAGTAAATATTGAAACTCCTGCAAAAAGTATAAAATAAACCGTTTTCTGCATGGCTAAAAATAGGATTATTATTTGATATTAATCCATGTAAATCCACATCAGTGTTGACTTCGATTCTGCAGACAATTTCTCATCTATTAAACGAAAATTATTCAATGACACGATTGGGCATCCCCAACCTTCCGGTGTTCCTTCGGGATACAATTCCTCATCAGGAACCCTCTCCCATGAATGAAAAACCACATAACGGCTTGCGGCATTGCTGTTTGTTTTTTCCAGTCCGTGAATGACATATTTTATTCGAACACCCCAATCACTTGGTGCTCTTTCACCTATACGGTATTTACCCAAAGAGCTACAATGACTATTTTCTATATTGCTAAACATTGGATTTTCTTTCGAGTAATCATGATTCCATGGATTTTCTCCGCTGCCATGACCAACCAAACATATATGGTCGACCGTATCCTTTTTAAAATCCCAAATCACCAGACGATTTGCACCCGAATGCAAACTCATATCAATTAAAATACAGAAATCTGTATTATACTTTTTTGATTGACAGAAAGTTAACGCTTCTTTGGCTTTTCGCCTTGTTTTGTCGATGTCTAACTCCGGTTTCTTTGGCGTTTGTTCTTCGATAGAAGCGGTGTAATTCTCAGGCGATTCTTCGGCCTGTGACTGACACGAAAGTCCAATAACTGAAATAAGAAATAGGGAAAGAAGGAGAGATTTAAGCATATAACTAAAGTACAAAAGTTTGAAAAGCGACAATTTTCTTTAACTAGTTTTAAGAAAAAAGTAATTAAACTTGCCTGACCAAAAAAACAGAATGAAGGAAAAGAATAACCACAACGAAAAACTAAGTTTACTAACCGAATTAATAAAACTTGCAAAAGTTGACCAGGATGTTAGAGACAGTGAGTTTCAATTTCTTTTCGCCATATCCAATCAACTATGTATTTCTCAATCAGAATTTGAATCCTTATTCGAAAAGTACATTGATTTTAAACCACCTGTTCTTGAATTTGACAGAATAATTCAGTTGCACAGATTGGTTCTCCTGATGAATATCGATCAACAAATTGAAGAAAAACAATTGTATCTCATAAAGGATTTAGGTATTAGGATGGGATTGAATCCTTTGGCTGTTGCAGAAGTGCTGGATACGATGACAAATTATCCGAATAATATGCTTCCTCCGGACAAACTCATTTCAATTTTTAGGACTTTTCATAATTAAATCAAACAAACTGTTTTTTAGTTTCCGAAGTCGGAACTACACAAAACCCTTTATTTAGTTTATGTCTTCTCGCAGCAATAAAATCATAAACTTTATCTCTTAAAAACTGAGGTATAATCCAAAACACCTGCAAAAGCGAAATAGGAAATTTAAGTTGTTTGGACAATTGCAACCCAGCATCTGACTTTTGAAAAAGTTTCCCATCTTCAAAATAGTAAACCGTACTCAAATCTGGTTTATCCCATTTATTCTTTTCAAATATATTCGTTGTAAGACTGGATTGAATTGGAGAAAAGTGAATTGATTGATCTTTTTGGTACTTTAAAACAAATTGAACAGAACGATTGCAGAAACCGCACTCACCATCATAGAAAACAATTTTGTCCGGAACACTTTTCATTACCGCTAATTTACGAATTATTGTTTGTTTTTTTGAGCCACGAATGCACGAATGAGCACGAATAGATAGTGGAGATTTCTGTATTGTTGCATACATTTCTTTTCTCACAGCATGAAACCAACTGCATTCTTTATAAACATAAAGCATTCGTGGCAATTCGTGCATTCGTGGCATGTATTTATCCTCACAAAACCTTATATTTGCCAAAAATTTTAGATAATGAAAAACGTAGCTGTAATCGGTGCTGGAACCATGGGAAATGGAATTGCTCACACTTTCGCGCAATTTGGATATAAAGTAAGTTTGATTGATGTTCAACAAGCAAATTTGGACAAAGGAATGGCAACTATTGCCAAAAATTTGGACCGTCAAGTTGCGAAAGAGTTGATTACAGAAGCTGATAAAGCTACTACTTTGGCAAACATTACAACGTTCACAGAAATGGCGAAAGGTGTTTCTGGAGTTGAATTGGTAGTTGAAGCAGCAACAGAAAACGTTGATTTGAAACTGAAAATCTTCAAAGACTTAAGCGATGCAACTCCTGAGAATGTAATTCTTGCAACGAATACTTCATCCATTTCCATTACTAAAATTGCAGCGGTTACAAATCGTCCAGATAAAGTAATTGGAATGCACTTCATGAATCCAGTTCCAGTTATGAAATTGGTGGAAATTATTCGTGGATATTCTACATCCGATGATATCACGAACCAAATCATGGATTTATCTAAGAAATTGGGTAAAATTCCAGTTGAAGTAAACGATTATCCTGGATTTGTTGCCAATAGAATTTTAATGCCAATGATCAATGAAGCAATCTATACCTTGTTTGAAGGAGTTGCTGGTGTTGATGAAATTGACCAAGTAATGAAGTTAGGAATGGCGCATCCTATGGGACCATTGCAATTAGCAGACTTTATTGGACTAGACGTTTGTTTGGCCATTCTTCATGTTCTTCATGATGGATTTGGAAATCCAAAATATGCACCTTGTCCTTTATTGGTAAATATGGTAATGGCCGGTAAAAAAGGAATCAAAACAGGTGAAGGATTCTATTCTTGGGGTCACGGAACAAAAGAATTAATTGTAGCAGACAATTTTAAAAAATAATAACGGCGAACTAGAAATAGTAAAGGAGCTAGGTTTTAAACTTAGCTCCTTTTTTTGTGGGTTATTATATAATGAATAGAATCTTATTTAGTCGGTTGTGGCATTTCGTAAAACAAATCGGAAATAAACCGACCTTTCGAAGTTGGCATATTTAAACCTAAAATAGTGGCAGTTGTGGTAGCAATATCGATTAACTCATACGATTTTGTTACAACCTTTCCCTTTTCGAAATCAGGACCTAAAGCGGTTAAACTAATGTGCTGGCAACATTCGCATCCACCACCATGCGACTTAAAACCATCTTTATGACCATCACAATGCCTACCGTGGTCATTGGTAATAAACATGGCCGTTTTATTTCTATAAATTGGATCTGATTGAATTTTATTCCACAATTGCAGCGCTTGTTTATCTGTGCTTTGAATTCCCTTCAAATACTTTTCCCAATTTCCAGCGTGACCTTGAACATCTGGCTCTAATAAATTGACCAATAATAATCTCGGGTGAAAGTTGGTTATAACGCTATCTACTACTTTTACGGTATACGGATCATTTCCATAACCATAACCTTCTCCACTTGGTCCGCACCAAGTTCTCGCAAGGTTATTATCTTCCCAACCTTTCGTTCTGCTATTTGCTAATATGTCGAGCTTTCCTTTTGAAGTGATTATCCATGCATCATTGTAATTTCGTTTTTTATCACGCATGTAATATTGAAAAATACTTGGGTACTTTGGTGCCTCTAATCCACTATTCTCGACTCTTTGGTAGCGTCCAGTTGTAATGGATGCATGACCAGCGTTGGTAAAGGTTGAACCTTTGTTGTAAAAATGATCAAAAAAAGTTGCCTGAGGCAAAAGACTATCTCTAAAATTTGGGATGTACCGCATTGTCGACTCACCAAAAGTCTCAGTATATCGAGGGCCATCAATAACCAAGATTACTACATTTTCTGCAATAAAATTATCTGGAATGAAAACAGCTTCTTGGTTTGCTTTATTTACACCAAAGAACAATCCACCAACAGGAATCGCTCCAGCCAAAGATAAAGCAACAATCACCAAGACTTTCATCATACTTTGAAGTTAAGGGAATTTTGGAAATTGTTGAAAGTCTGGATCTCTTTTTTCCAAAAATGCATGCTTACCTTCTTGCGCTTCTTCTGTCAAATAATACATTAATGTAGCATCGCCGGCTAATTCCATTAATCCATGTTGACCATCTAGTTCTGCGTTTAAAGAACGTTTAATCATTCGAATTGCCAAAGGACTTCTTTTCATGATGGTTTTACACCATTCAACTGTAGTATTCTCTAATTCTGAAAGAGGAACAACTTTGTTGACCATTCCCATAGTTTCTGCTTCAACAGCAGTATATTGATTACATAGGAACCAAATCTCTCTAGCTTTCTTTTGTCCAACGTGACGAGCCAAATAGGATGAACCGAATCCACCATCAAAACTGCCTACTTTAGGACCAGTTTGACCAAATTTGGCATTGTCCGAAGCGATTGTTAAGTCACAAACTACGTGTAAGACATGTCCACCACCAATTGCATAGCCATTAACCATGGCAATAACTGGTTTCGGTAATGAACGAAGTGCTTTGTGCAAATCCAAGACATTTAACCGAGGAACACCATTTTCAGAAATGTATCCTCCAACTCCTTTAACATTTTGATCTCCACCAGAACAAAATGCTTTATCGCCAGCACCAGTAAGTACTAAAACGCCGACATCATTTCTTTCACGGCAGATATTTACAGCATCCAGCATTTCAAAGTTCGTTTCCGGACGAAAAGCATTGTATACTTTTGGACGATTTATTGTGATTTTTGCTATTCCTTCGTGAAATTCAAAAAGGATGTCTTCGTATTTTTTAATGGTTTCCCACTTTCTATTGGACATAGTATTTTATTTTCGTTTCAAAATTAACCATTCAGAGACAAAACGGTTCGATAATTTTGCAGATTTTATGGATTAAAAGTAATTTTTTCCTAAGATTCTTTTCACTATTTGCTTCGCTGCTAGACCAATTTCGAATTTATACAATTTGATTCCTTTATTTTGGCAGGCTTTAACCCCATTTGTCATAGCATCTGCAGACGAAAGTTGGATTCTGGCTCCACAAACTTCCTTTTCTAATAAGAATTTATTGTCCAAAAGAAATTTCTGAAGGGGATACAGGTTCGTTGAAACCCCAATTTTCTTCGTGTGAAACTGAATCAACTTTGGAGCAACAATATCTTCATTTTTAATTTGAATTTCCAAAGGATAAAATTTTCGATAGCTGACATTTTCCTTTTGTTCCAAATAATGAACGAACGTAAAACTATTTTGCAAATCGACATCAATGAAGACAAACTTGGTATTTTCCTTCGCTAGAAATCCGAAAATACTTTTTTCACCAAAGGCAGTCTCATCAGATAAACCTAATATTTCCTCCTTGTGACTTCCCCAGACGTATACTGAATGTATTGGATCAAAGGTTCTCGTAAAGTCTTTTCTTCGGCCAATTCTATTGGATAAGGCACCGGTGGTCGGTTTAGACTTTTTATAGTCAAAAACATCACCATTCCTTAAATTATCTGTGTAAGCTGGAATAATGATAGTGCCGCTTGGCATACTTTCTTGAAGTGTATCAATAAAAGTATTAACGTTGAAAGCTTCACCACTTGATTTAAAATGTTTGGCTAAATTGGTTATGTCTGAAGAAATTAAAAGAATATCATTTTGAGAAACCCCGAATGAATCGACAAGCTCTTGATATAGATTATTATTCAACTCCATTTATTGTGAAACGAATCTATAAATTATTGTTCCATCCTGCGATTTTGGAGCACTGCTGCTAAAGGCAAATCTTGACATTTTTGCGTATTTCTGAGCTTGTTCTATCATACAAGGGTTTGTACCATAGCTGCTGCCAGAATTGTACGTTGCCGAAATAACATCACCATTTTGATTAACGCGGATATCAATTACTACCGTTCCGTTTGAACCAACTCCGCATGTATAACCAGGATTACGCACATTCCAATTGTTTTTTTGATGAGGATCTCGACCAGTCAAACTCCATTCTACCATTACGTTTCCTGCAAAAGCTTTATCTCCTCCAGTTTGAGCAGGCTTCGTCGTTTTCGTTGTGGATTTAGAAGCATTGTCTTGCTTAGCCTTTTCCATCTGCTGTTTGATTCGCTCACGTTCAGCAGCACCACCCGTCTCTTCAAAAAGTTTCTTTTCGTAATCTTTCACAGATTGCGAAGCGCTTTCTGAGGGTTTGTTCTGAGAATATTTGTCCATGCTCCGTTCTCGATCATCATTTTGATCACGAGCCATATTCTTAACATTGCTTTGAAAATCTTGTGGAACCTCAATTTGTTCTTTATCAAGCTCTATTTCAGGTTCTTTTTGAATGGAAGCCCCTTCATGAAAAGGAGTTATTGGAAAATATTCGGTATAAGAACGCATCTGCAAATAAACGAAAATCAATATGTAGGCCGCGAATGCAGCAATGATTCCAAATTTATTTTTGTCTATAAGTTCAAAAAATCGGTTCATATTATTTCTGTCGTACCAATTTGTTTTCGGGAAGATACAAATAATCGATGCGCTCCTCACCTAATAAAACGTAAAAAGAGTCGTTCAATTGTCTGATTTCTCTATATTCAACAGGTACAAGAATCTTGCCATCGAGGTCATACAATCCAACTTTGTCATTAAATGAAACAAGAAATCTTTCTTTATCCATTCTACTTATTTCATCAAATTGAATTGGAATAACGGGCGAACCCTGTGTATTGATAACACCCAGTTGATCAAATTTCGCAACAATAGCCGTTTCACCAACAAAGCTTTCCGCCCAATCGTATGCTGGTTTTATTACCACTTTATTTTTCCCATCAATAAAACCCCATAATTTGCCTTTATTAAAAGCAATCAAAGAAGAATTTACTCCGAGTTGATTGTAAATGTTAGGGATAATAAATTTTCCAGTTTTATCTATTAATCCATACTTCCCTTTCGATTTGGCTAAAGCAGAATTCCCAATGAATTGACAGTTTTCTAGGTAATTGGGAAAGGTTTCAAATTTCGCTGGGATTTTTAAATTTCCAAGAGAATCAATAAAACCCAATTTACCTTCGAAGTTGATTAAAGCAAATCCATTGCTCAAGTTGCCAATTTCATCATATTCTGCGGGTAAAATTACTTTTTGTGCATAGTCCATTATTCCGAAGTAACCTTCTTCCTCGAAAACGACGGTGTTCTTAGAAAACGGTTTAATCGTTTCATATTTCGGAGGAAAAACGAATTCACCTTCTGTGTTAATTATAGCTTGTTTTTCTCCAATTTGAACAGCTGCTTTTCCATTTTGGAATGAAAATGCGTCATCAAATTTCAGTTTGATTCTTTCAATCCCATATTTATCGAAATAGCCATATAAATCAATTTTTTGAGCATAAATCAAACCGTCAGAAAATGTGCCGATATCTTCAAATTCATATGCTAAGATCATTTTTCCTGAACGATCAATCAATCCATATTTCTTGTTTTTCTCTACAACTGCTCTACCTTGCTCGAAATCTAAGCCTGCGTCGAATTGAATTGGTATAACACGCTCATTCATCTTATTGATGTATCCGTATTTGTCATTTAAACCAACTAGTGCTAACCCTTCACTAAATGTGCTCACTAAGTCATAGATTACGGGAATTACAATATTCCCATCCAAATCCATAGCCCCAAACTTATTTTGAATTTTCACAGGAACGAGAATGGTTCTTGCCATTTTCAAATCCGACTTAATCTCATTTTTAAATGGATACTGTGGAAACTCTTTTTCAAATTGCTCTATTCTATCATCCGAGTACTCATACATATACACTTGATATAGACGTCTCCAAGCTTCATCCTTGTTTCTATTCGCTGGATTTTTAATGATAAAGTCATTCAAGTCCTCCACCCGATTTTTTTCCGTCGTAATCTTATAAATTTGATCTTCGGCTTGCACTCTATAGGGGTTCTGAGAATATTTACTGATGAATGCCTGATAACTTGCTACACTAACATTTTTCGTCTGTTCGCGATATTCAGCCAAATAAAATCCCTCTTGCGCATCTTTTAATAATTTGCTCTTAGGATAAGTTTGGATATAATTCGTGTAAGCAACTGAGGAATTGTCTTTTTTTGTTAATTCAAAAGCAAGAGAATCTCTTATTTCAATTGCTCTTCCATATTCTCTAGAATCAGGATTTTGAATGGCAAAATTGGTCCATTCAGTAACCGAATTATTAACGTTCAGACGATTAAAATAGAACGAGCTTATTCTTTGTTTGAGCTCAGCTATTGACTTTTTACTGAAGCCATAAACAGCATATTTCACTGCTTTTTTTTCTTTTAAAAGATCAAAGCTTGCCTCAGCTAATCTTATCAAACGATAAGCTGAATCGATTTGGTGAAAAGGATTATCCTGGCGATAATATATTATGGCTAAGCCATAAGCAGCCGGAGAAGTTGCTTTTTTTAGCTTTTTCTCAAATTTTTCCTTCGCGTCGAAATAATTGTATTCCTGTAAACTTGCAAAAGCTTTGTCAATTTTGTCTGCTTTTGCAAATTGTGGCAATAGCAGAAGAATTATCACAAAATTTCTGTACCATTTTATCATAGTGTAAATATAAGGTCATGCGGTCATTTCAATACAATTTACCGAAAAAATAACCAACAAAAAAAGCCTTCCGCGAACGAAAGGCTTTATAAACTATTTTGTACAGCTTATTTTTTGTTTCTTGCTCCGAAACGGTTGTTGAATTTATCAATTCTACCTGCTGTATCCACAAACTGAACGATTCCTGTAAAGAAAGGGTGTGATTTGTGTGAAATATCTAATTTTACCAAAGGATACTCATTACCGTCTTCCCACGTGATTGTTTCTGATGCAGGTGCGCAAGATGGGCATAAAAAAGCGTAGTCGTTTGACATGTCTTTGAATACCACTGGTCTATAATCTTCTGGATGTATATCTTTTCTCATTGTTATGCTATTAATTCTTTCTATGTCCTCTAAGAGGAGTGCAAATTTAGGCAAAGATTTTTAAATTTCATCAAATTTCAAGAAATAAAATAAACTTTATACAAATTACGTTATTTTTGAAATCAAACAGCACAATGGCAAAGTATATTTTCGGTTTCATTCTTAGCTTGGGTCTTTTCGCAAGTCTAACTTTCACAAGCTGCAAGAAACCTTTTAAATTTTCTAAAGAAAACCTTAATTTTTCTGCCGACACTATCGTTTTCGACACTGTATTTACGACTGTCGGTTCTACGACTAAGCGCCTAAAAATTTATAATAATTCAAATTCAACTTTAAAAGTTGACGAAATTGAATTGATGGGCGGCTCCGCTTCTCCATTTAGAATGAATGTTGACGGCGAAAAAGGAACGATTATAACTGAATTGGAAATGGAGAAAGGCGATAGTTTATTCATTTTTGTTGAAGTTACGCTCTCAGTAAACAATGGTATTCTACCCTTAATAGTTGAAGACAGAATTCGTTTTAAGACCAATGGCAAGGATCAATTTGTTCAATTAGCTGTTTGGGGACAAGATGCATACTTCCATTTTAAGGACACCAATTCCGGAACTTGGCCAAACGATAAGCCACATGTCATATACGGCTATGCAGCTGTTGATTCGGCTCAGACATTGAATATCCAGCAAGACACAAAAATTTATCTCCACAAAGACGCAATTTTATACAACTATAAAGGAACGCTTAACATAAATGGAACGCATGACCATGAGGTTATCCTTCAAGGAGACAGACTAGAATCTTACTATCAAGACCAGACAGGACAGTTTTATGGTATTTATTTCCAAGAAGCTCGTCCTTCTAAAATTAGTTATGCAATTATTAAAAATGGTACGGCAGGAATACATTTATTTTCAGAGGACCCTAGCAATACTGGTTATACGCTAGAAGTTGACAACACTATTATATATAACAACGCTCGTTATGGTATTTTCATTTATTCAGGAGCAAAGGTGAAAGCAGAGAACTGTTTGATATACAAAAATTTAGCCTACGCTCTATTCGTGCTAGAAGGTGGTGACTTTAATTTCAATTATTGTAATCTATTAGGTTATGCTTCCACAGACCAAATTCCGGCTGTTGGCATTACCAATTACTTTACTAATAGTCAAGGTGTTTTAACATATAAATCGATTAATGAAGGAACGATTACCAATAGCGTTATCACAGGTAATCAAGCTACGGAAATAGCCATTGCTACGGAAAATCCGGGAGGAGCGTATAATCTAAACTTTAACATTAAAAACTGTTTGATAAAGTCAGAAACCATACCAACGAACAGCTTTTATAGCAGTATACTTTGGAATCAAAACCCAGCATTCATTGATCTTGCAGAAGATGATTACCATATCAATTCTTTATCTCCTCTTAACGGTAACGCAGATAATTCGTTTTTCACTCCTATCGTTGCACAAGACTTAGACAACAAACCTCGAACGAGCCCTGAAGACATCGGAGTTTACGAATCGAATTAGAGGTTAACATTGATAAATGTTGGATTATTTTTTATTATCTGACTATTTTGTTAAAAATAATCAGATATTTGCTGTGCTTTTTAATCAGCACAAACATGCTTAGAATTTCTCTTTTTGGTGAATTAACCGAAAAACAACAATTAAAACTCCTTGAAGAAACTACGGTTCAACATTACCCAAAAAATTCAATCATATTTGAAGAAGGCAATAGGAGTTCTGGTCTTTATTTTATAGAAAAAGGTACGATTAAACGTTACATTTCCGGAGCTAATAAGCGTGAAGCTATTTTCGATGTATGTGGTCCTGGTGAGATTTTTGGACATAGGATTCTATTCAATGATGAAAGACATTTCGATTCTTCTTGCTCATTAACTGAAGTAAAGGTTCATTTCATTCCTAAAACAATCTTTTTAGAACTTATGGAAGAAAATAAAGTCATGTGCAAAAATTACATAAATATCCTGAGCTTAGACAGTATTAAACACATTCGCCACTCTCAGGTTGTTTCACAATTGAGTTTGAAACAGCGCTTAGCTTTTTATTTATTATATATCCAATCAAAGAATATTGATAAGAGTAACATGGATGTTGAAATATCAAGAAACGATTTGGCTAATCTTCTAGGCACCGTAAAAGAATCTGCAGTTCGAATCTTACACGATTTTAAAAAATCTAACGCATTAAGCAGTTCAGGGAGAAAAATGATTATTCAAGATGCAGATTACTTAAGAGAAATCGTGAATCTTTAATTAAAACAGTCGTTATTTTATTGTAAAATGATTTTTTGAGTACGTTGAAAATCATTCCCTCCAACAGCAACTATATAGGTTCCTTTTGCAATCGAACTAATATCCCAGGCTAATTGCAGCTTGCCGTTCTCAATTTTTAATTCGATTGCTCGTACTGTTTTACCATTCATTTCGAGAAGCTCTACTTTAATTTTATCCGTAAAGTCCAAGCCCTCCATTCTAATATTTAAAACCTCACCTTTTTGAAATGTCAAAAGGTTGGTATTATCCATTTTGTTTTGAGGAGTTGAAACAAGTGACACCATGTCGAAAGAGAAAATTCTAGAACTTCTCACACCACCCGAACCTATATATTCCCCAGTAAACCAAAATGAAAGACCATCAGGGTCTAAAGTCATCTGTGAATAATCTCCAAAACGATTGAACCCACTTTGGTAAAAAGAACCTTCTACCGCACGAACTTCTTGAACTGTCATTTGCCCCAATGGGTCAAAGTAACGGCGCCCAGTATACCCCAAACTTGGGTAGGAATTCGGTCCAGATATAGAGTATGCCAATCCAATATTACCACAGAGATCCATTGCTATACTGCCAATAAATCGACTGTCATCATCAGGAGCATAAGTTCCCTCTTGAAAAATTGAAAATTGATTAGTCGCATTGTCTTGTCGAAGTTCATACCATCTAATTCCTCCTTTATCCGCATTGTTAACGTCAACAACATTACAAAGCATTACTGTATTATAGGTTCCCCAACGAATGTATTGGGCTCTATAATTAAAAATAGAAGCTTGAGCATCTATTTTTTGAGTAGTTCCTTTTTGTTGTATATCACTAAAATCATTAGCAAAAACAGCACTAAAGGCTGACGGATATAAAGTTTGATGGAGAGAAATGGAACTCGAATTTGGCGAGGACCAGTTCACTTGAAATTTTAGAATTTTAATTACGTCGCTTGTAATGGAACTTGACCATGCATTATCCTGAAAGTAGAACATATAATTCGGCGTCCCGAAAGGTGGTAAAGTGCCATCTGCATCTGCAGGTAATATACTTTTGAATCCTAACTGAGTAATGAAAGCAGGAGTTGTTAGGGCAATATAAGATGCCGTTGACGATCCTGCTAACATAGCCGCCCGATCAAAAACAATTGCATTCTGATTATTTGAATTGGCCGTCATGTAATAACCATCTGACCAAATTGAGTACTTTGGGTAATCTGGGAAACTCGATAATCCATATGAATAAGTTGCATACGTGCCAAGCGGATCAGGTGAAGTCGAAACTGCAAATAAAATTTTATTGCCTGTACTTTGAAATTGGGTTATTACCCATCTGCCAGCATGTTTATCATAAAGCACAATAGGATCTCCATCATTTGTACTTCCAGCCCAAAGGGAATTTAATGGAAGACTTCCAGACAAAGGACTTCCACTTTTGCCATACACTCTGTAACTAGAGTTCACGGCCTGCACATAGTGATTGGGGCCTGCAGCTCCTGTCGGATCAGGAGGCAATCCACCAAACAAACCATTAAAATTTACAATTGGAGCTTTTGAGGCCGTCGTTCCAAATGTTTCTTGAACTACAGGGTCAATTTCATTCGTAGCCTCTAAATTCAAAACCTCTGGTCGCTTTCTGTTTTCCTTAACATCCCCTTCAGAATGCGACTTTTCAGTTCCATTAAACGAGCCAGAATATTCCGAGATGGGATTTGTAATTCCTAGAAATGTTCCTTGAACATGAGTAACTTCAGAATGAATATTAGATTGAGCATTTGCATGCCCAAACACAAGCAAACCTATAGAAATAAGGTGAATTTTGGTTGTCATTTATCTGAATTAAATTTTAGTCGAAAGTTCGGCTAAAAACATCAATATCTAAAATTTAAATCATCTAAATACAAAATTTCTATCCATGGAACATATCCTTCACGCGTTGAAAAAACCCTTTTTCTTTGCCATCCGGATTCGGTATAAAATTCTCGCTTGATCTCAATTTATCTAATATCTCTTTTTCTTCCTTACTAACACTTTTTGGAGTCCAAACGTTGATATGCACAAACATATCGCCAGTTTGGTGACGTTGCAAGACTGGCAAACCTTTTCCTTTTAGTCTCAACATTTTACCGCTTTGCGTTCCAGGTTCAATTTTAATTTTTGCCTTTCCGTTTATAGTGGGAATTTCAATACTTTCTCCTAAAACAGCATCAACAAAATTAATATATGCTTCGAAATGAACATTTTCTCCATCTCTTCTAAGGTACTCGTGAGCCACCTCTTCAATTACAACGATTAAATCTCCCGCTATTCCGTTAAATGGACCAGCATTTCCTTTTCCGCTCACGCTAAGTTGCATTCCTTCCTCAACTCCAGCAGGGATTTCAATTTCTATAACTTCTTCCTTACGGATTAATCCATTTTGGTCGGCATCAGCAGGCTTCTTATCTATTGTTTTTCCAGCACCTTGACAACTAGGACAAGTAGATTGTGTCTGCATGGCTCCTAGGAAAGTCTGAGCTACTCGCGTAACACGACCTGAACCGTTGCAAGTTCCACAATTTTTAAACGTCACACCATCGGCATTTACCAATTTATTGACCTTTATTTTTTTGGTTATCCCTTCTGATATTTCTTCGAGAGTCAATTTCATTTTAACTCGAAGGTTTGTGCCTTTAACAACTCTTGAGCCACCGCTTCTTGAGCCACCGAAAGATCCGCCAAATCCGCCACCAAAAATATCACCGAAATTAGAAAAGATATCGTTCATATCCATTCCGCCTCCGAAACCTCCTCCGCCGTTGCCTAGACCTGCATGCCCAAAACGATCATATTTGGCTTTTTTATCAGCATTTGAAAGTACCTCATATGCTTCTGCCGCCTCTTTAAATTTGTTTTCCGCAGCTTTATCATCAGGATTTTTATCGGGATGGAATTTCAATGCCAACTTGCGATAAGCCTTTTTTATTTCTGACTCATCAGCACTTTTGCTAACACCAAGTACCTCGTAATAATCTCTTTTTTCACTCATAACAACAACCGTGTATTCTTCTATTGACCAACTACAACTTTAGCAAAGCGTATTACCTTATCATTTAAAACGTATCCTTTTTCAACATCTTCAACGACTTTGCCTTTCAAATCTTTGGTTGGTGCAGGGATATTCGCGATGGCTTCATGGATCTCGCTATCAAAAGCTTTACCTTTAGCTTCCATTTGCTTTAAACCTTTATGCTCTAGAATACTTTTGAATTTTGTGAAGATCAACATAAAACCTTCTTTTAAAGCTTTGGGGTCTTCTACAGTTTCGTTATTTACAATAGCTCTCTCAAAATCATCCATAACTGGCAACAAATCTTTCAAGACTCCCGCGCTAGCATGACTCAATAAATCAACTTTTTCTTTATTAGTTCTTTTTCGGAAGTTTTCAAATTCCGCATAAAGCCGAATGAATTTATTGTTCGCTTCTAGCAATTGCTCTTCTATTGTTGGTTCTGCTTTCTCTTCAGCAACTACTTCCTTTTCGGTAGAGCTTTCGTTTGATGACTCATCTTGAATATTCATTGCTTCCTCTTGCAAATCCTCTTGCGGATCTTTGTGATTATCTGACATGGATGTATTTAATTATTCTTTTTCTCTTTTTGCAAAGATGCTGCCAATTTAGAAATGTAGACAGTGTGTCAGAAAAAGAGTCATATTCAGGAAATCTTGTCACAAAAAAACCCGAACTGAATGTCAGCTCGGGTTCCATTATATTTTAAATATCTTATGGCTTTGGTCTCAATGCACTCTCACCTCTTGTTGATAAAATCAAATCTGCTTCAGCAACAGTGATTCTTTGTCCTCTATAGTAAGATGTGATAAACGCATCCGTCAAACCATTCTTTTTAGCTTGATCTAATTTCACCTTAGCTTCTTCAACTGAATGGAATATACCAGAATAGTATCTAGTTGTTCCATCTTCAATTTTAAGCTTGTACATTGGTGTAATATCTTTCCAATATTTTTCAGGAATCATGTTCGCGAACACTCCTAATTGAACTGTATAGAACAATCCTTGGTTAGGATCATTGATCATTAGGTCATCGAATTTAGGTGTTAAAACTTCTTGACCTTTAGTATTTACGATTGCTCCTTCTTTAGTATCCGGTTCGATGTCCAAGTAGTTTGCAACTCCATCATTGTCATCATCCATCATTTTAGCCTGAACAGCTTTGATTTCTTGATTCAATAAATCCACATCACCTTTTGTATTCTCAAGTTCAGCTTCCAATGCATCCAAACGTTTTTTCAAAGCTTCGTCATCTTCAAATTTCCAATCGATATGCGAAGATTTTTTACCTAGGTACAATGATATTCCGATCGAGGCAGTTCCGTAATAACCATCAAAGCCAAGAACGCTAGATTTTGCTTTAAAATCGTAGGTACGCTGCTGCGAAAAAGTACCTATAACAGATAAATCTGTTGTAATTGCCAAATTATTTCCTAATTTAAAAATTGGAGATATTCCAATAACTAAACCTCCAACTCTATCAGTTCCGGCTATTGGAGAATCAGAAGCATCTTTTATAAAGCCAATAGCTGGACCAGCGTGTCCAAGTAAACTAATCGTTTTTGTCCAATCTTCAAAATTTGCAATTCTACCTAAATTAGCCACAAGTTGCAACGATCCTTTAATCAATCGACCTCTAGATTCGCTAGTTCCTACTGGATCTATAGTCTCCATTGTCCCTTTAAATCTATCGATACTTGCCTCCAATTTCACACCAAATTTACTGTTCGCCATATAACGTACACCTAAATCGCCGTGAAGAATTCCAAAATACGTATAAGAATACCCTGGGCTTTTTGGAGCAATTACTTTATTTGCTCCAATTGAACCATCAATAGAGAAACGATTAAAATCTTTTACCTGAGCTGAGACACTTGTGGTTAAAAACAAGCACAACATAGTAATTATCAATGAAAAAGTAGGTTTCATCATAAGTATTTTTTAATATTAAAAGTCAAAGGTACTAAAAACTCCTTAAAAGTAACAATTAATTATTTTTTCTTACTCTTAACAAGTGATTGCAATTTCTGCTCAAGACCTGCACCTCTTAACCCCTCGCCCTGAGCAATTATATTCCCAGAACCATCTATTAAAAACGCACTTGGAATGAACTTAACACCATAAGCTTTAGCTGTTTCGCCTGTTTTGTCCCATCCGTGGTTCATCCAGATCAAACCATCATCACTTATCGCTTTTTTCCATGGTTCCTCTTGTCTATCTAGGCTGACACTGAAAACTTCAAACCCTTTTCCGTCTTGGAATTTTTTATCCTTAAATTCTAAATATGCATTAACAACATTCGGGTTTTCTTTTCGACAAGGCCCACACCATGAAGCCCAGAAATCAATTAGAACCATTTTTCCTTTCAGTGAGCTAAGTTTAACGTTTTTACCGTTAGTACCCTCTAGATTAATTTCTGTTGCTTTATTAGGAGTATCATCCTTGCGAACTGAAAAAATCAAAAAGCAAATTATTAAAATAAATAATGATCTCATTTTCTTGTCTTTTAGTTTAAACCCTTCTTATTTGGGCTCCTAGGTTGTTCAATCGTATATCTATATCTTGATAACCACGATCAATTTGTTCTATATTATGAATTGTACTTTTTCCTTTTGCTGAAAGCGCTGCAATCAGTAATGAAACTCCAGCACGAATATCAGGCGAGGTCATTTGAATGCCTTTTAGGCTATGTGCACGATTCAAACCAATTACCGTGGCTCGGTGTGGATCGCACAAAATAATTTGTGCACCCATATCAATTAATTTATCCACGAAAAACAGTCTAGATTCAAACATTTTCTGGTGAATCAAAACACTACCTTTTGCTTGAGTAGCAATGACTAAAATTATGGATAATAAATCTGGTGTAAAACCTGGCCAAGGAGCATCTGCAATCGTTAAAATGGAGCCATCAATAAACGTGTCGATTTCATAAGACTCTTGAGCAGGTACGTAAATATCATCTCCACGTCGCTCTAATTTGATTCCCATTTTACGGAATACATTTGGAATAATTCCCAAATTGTCCCAACTTACATCTTTGATTGTAATTTCTGATTTAGTCATAGCAGCTAACCCAATGAAACTGCCGATTTCAATCATATCGGGTAAAATTCTATGGAAGCAACCGCCTAATTCTTTTACACCTTGAATGTAAAGCATATTTGAGCCAATCCCTGTGATTTTTGCTCCCATGCTATTCAACATTTTACAAAGCTGTTGCAAGTATGGTTCGCACGCTGCATTGTAAATCGTTGTTTTGCCCTCAGCTAGAACAGCTGCCATAACGACGTTCGCGGTACCAGTAACTGATGCTTCATCTAAATGAATGTATCCTCCTTTTAATTTTTTTGCTTCAACAGAATAGAAATGCTCTCCAGCGTCATAATTAAATTTTGCTCCAAGTTTTTCAAACCCTTCAAAGTGAGTGTCTAATCGTCTACGTCCAATTTTATCACCACCAGGTTTTGGTATATATCCTCTTCCGAATCGCGCCAAAAGAGGACCAACAATCATTATTGAACCTCTTAATGAACTTGCTCGTTTTCTGAAGTCTTCAGTATCGAAATAATCTAAATCAATATCTTTTGCCTGAAAAATGAAAGTACCTTTTTCTACCTTTTCAGTTTTTACGCCCATTGTTTGTAATAAATTGATTAATTTATTTACATCAATGATATCTGGTAAGTTGGAAATAGTGACTTTTTCAGGTGTCATTAAGACAGCACATAAAATCTGTAAAGCCTCATTTTTCGCCCCTTGAGGAATAAGTTCCCCTGACAATTGCTTTCCTCCTTCTATTTCAAATGAAGCCATTCTTTATTTCTTTTTCTTTTTGTAGTTGTTATTATTTGATTTCTTGTTGGTTTTAGTTGGGACAGAACTTCGTTTGCCAGTACCCAATGCTCTTAAAACCTGATTTGTATGAACAAGTTCATCAGGATTCTCAATCACCAATTCACCTCTAGAAAGCTCAGCCAATTGATTAACGATTACGTTATTTTCAACAGTATCATTATTGTATGCCAAAAACTGCAACTTCATAAAGTTACCCATCGTTTTCTGCATAAAATCTTTTTCTTCTTGCGAAGTTATGTTTGATGATTCTTCAAGGATGCGCTGTGTGTATTTCCCATAATGGCCATAACGAATTTTCCCTTTTGGGTAGTCCATTATAGCTGGCTTTTCGTTCAAGCTTTCCTGTTTCGGAATTTCATAAGGTGAGTCCACGTCAAGTTTAAAATTAGACATTACAAATAAATGCGTCCATAATTTATGCCTGTAATCATCCTCATCACGCAAATGCGGATTAAGCTGACCCATAACTTCTATTATTGCTTGAGCAGCACGATTGCGCTCTTCTCGTTTCTCAACGGTCATAGCGTGTGCAATCATATTCTGAACATTTCGACCATATTCTGGAAGAATAAGCATCGATCTTGTTGTGTTGTATTCCATTAAAATATTTACTTAGAGATAGAATCGATTTTTAAATAAGATTCTGTACGTCAAAAATAATAAAATTAAATAACGATTAGTTAAGTTACTTAATTATTGAATGATTAACGCATTAAATTGATAAATCCTGCTGCTTCTTGTTCCTCGTTCCGCCAAGTACTAACTTTTGCCTTGTAGGTATACGTGTCATTGTTTTGAAGAACTCCTTTGTAATAGCCATCCCAGCCATAATCAATGTCGAAAGATTCGAATACTAGTTCACCCCAACGATTAAAAATTTGGAAATACAGAACTTCTTTTATTCCCCATCCCCGAAGATAAATTATGTCATTGACTCCATCTCCATTTGGTGTAAATGTTGATGGTAAGTCTATGAAAGTTTCTGGAAAAATATTAACTACAAAAGTTCCCGTTGCCGAAGAACAGCCAAGTACATCCTCCATGACTACAGTATATGTGATATTTTCTAATCCTTGATGAACCGGATAAGAACAATCGTAACATGTCAATCCAGAATTGGGCGTCCACACAAAGTTGACAAACCCATTTTGATTGGTAATTGGGAAAATTGCAGAATCGCCGACCACAATGGTGGTATCCCAAACAATATCCGATAAAGGCTGAATAATAACAGCAGAGGCTTGGTCGTCAGCAGAACAATCTGAGATTACATCTAATACTGTTACTGTGTAATCGACAGTTGAATTTAAATTTGCAATTGGGTTCGGCAATGTTGCGTCATTCAAGCCTGTGGAAGGCGTCCAAAGATATGTGTAGTTCGCATTAGTACTATCGATGTTCAACTGTGCTAATTCACCCAAACAAACTGTATCACCAATTGCATGGTAAGAGGGTCTATTAAATACGATAACTGATTTCTCAATTGTATCTCGACATCCATATTGAATATTGTATACGTCAAGATAAATTATAAATGTATCTGCAACTGTGTAATTAACATTGAACGGTGATGCACCGGAAGTAGAGGTTGTTCCATTCCCAAAATCCCAATTGTACACATCGGCATTCAGTGATGTATTTGTAATAACAAGCGGATCACCCATGCAAATTGTAGTGTCTAGGTCATCGTTTCTATCAAAGCCTGCGATTACTTCACGAATAAATACCGTTTGTTCTGAAGTTGTTGGACAAACGCCACCTGCACCATAGACTGTCAATTTAGCAACTGTTTGTCCTGATGGCGGTATGAACAAATAATTATGTGAAATCGGACTTACATCTGTATCAAAAGTTCCATCTCCAAAATCCCAAGAATAACCGCCGACTTCTATCGAATCAATAATGGTAAATTGAATAGCGTCTCCCAAACAAATATAATTTGTATCCATAATAAAATTCGCTTCAGGTCCAATAACACTAAAAGTTCTAAAAGCCGTATCACGACAATTATATGAGGTGCTGGAAATCAATTGAACGGTATAGGAGCCAGAATTAAAAGTGAAAGCTGGATTCAATGAAGTACTTGACAACCCATTGCTAAATGACCATTGTGTAGAAACGATGTTTGATGCACCAGTGCTGTTATCTGAAAAATTGATCAATTGAGGACTACACAATGCTGGTAAGGTATCCACATCTGTGCTTATCCCAGCAATTGGATATTCTTGAACATCAATATTAACGAAGTTTGTATCCGTACATCCAGATGAAATTTCAGTGTAAATAACTTGAACAATAACAGTGGTGTCGTTCGTGTAAGTGTGACTTGTATTTTGACCTGTACCTGTAGTTCCATCACCAAAGTCAATTACAAAATTAAGACTTGAACCTTGAGCTGTATAATTTGTTGAATTGAATTGAACTGGTGCGCCAGCACAAACATGACCTGTAAACGGAATAGTTGACAAAGTACTGGTTGGAGTATAAAAATCTAAACTATCGGCTACGGATGATGTACAACCATAAATATCAGTAACGATTAGGCCTATTGCTGGCAGAAACGGCACTGTTTGTAAAGTTGAATCAAATAGATGATTTGGGTTTTGAACACTGTCAATTTGACCATCAGGGAAGGTCCACTGATAGGATGCAATTGGAGCATCGGAAGTGGTCAAATCAGTGAATTGAACACTATTCGGTGCGCAAATCATGGTATCAGACATTAGAAAGTTTGCCACGACGTTATAAACTGTAAAGTTAGCTGAGGAAGTGTCCGTACAACCGTTTATGTCTGTCACGACTAATGTCATGGTCTGCGGTCCTGAAAGATTTGCATATAAATCTTCCATCGGAGTGCCAGTAGTAACTGGACGGATTGTGGAATCCGAAAATATCCATTTATAACCTCGATTACAATCAGTATGCACATCAACCGAAGCACTTGCATCCCATGGCGAAACAGTTCCCCCACAATAAACCCCACTTGTTCCAAAATTTGCTTTGATTTTTCTAATTCGCACAAGAGTCGAATCAACTGAAATAGGGCAACCTGTGGTATTATTGGTTGCAGTCATACTTACGAAATAATCGCCTGTACTGGCATAGGTATGAACTGGATTACTAACCGTTGATGTATTTCCATCACCGAAATTCCATAAAAACGTCGTGAATCCCTGACTTTGATTAGTGAATGAAACATCCATCGTATCCGCACAATCATAGAACCAATCAAATCCTGCAATAGGCCCGTTAACCGTTAGCGAATTTGATTGCGTAGAACTTGATAAACAACCGTTATAATCGGCAGTTAGGGTAACATCAAAAACACCAACCGTATCATCAAAAACGAAAACACCATTTGGATCATCTTGACAAGAGGATAACAATTCACCATCCGTTGAAAAATGCCATCCATCAACCGAATCGGGTAATATATTTGGCGTTAGGTTTGTCATTGTGACGGATTCCCCTGGACAAATTGTTGTTGGGAAAAAAGTAAAGTTTATCGGAATCGTTTGCCCTACTTCAATCCAAATTGTGTCGGAGGTATTGCTACAACCAATATTGTTGTCGGCAGTCATAACCACTGCATAAACCCCAGGAGTTGAATATGTATGAGAATTCGCAGCCCCTGCTGTCGCAAAATTGGCTGAGGTTCCATCACCATAGTCATAATGGTAATTTGTAATTGGAAAATCTGAAATAGTTGAATCTGAAAAATTTATTGTTAACGGTGCACATCCGTGCCATTTATCGGGCATAAAGCGAGCTCCCACCCAATGTATTGTATCTCTGAAAAAAACCGTATCTATACATCCTCCTGATGTAGTAAACACCAAATATCCATCAACATAACGAGCAATTCGCTTGTAATAGGTAGTATCAGCAATGTGATAGGTAATTGTCGGACTTGCTAAAGTAGAGGTTTGATCTTCGTTATCGAAAAACCATTCATAATTCACAATATTGGATGTCGTAGTTGCCGTATAGGTAAACACGGCATTCGTATCACAATTATCATAAGGAACGCCCGAAATTGTCACTACAGGGTCCTCGATGTAAATTGGCTTTGTGATTACATCACTACAACCACCACCAGGCGCTGTTACAGTTAATTGAACATTCACCATTCCCACCGTATTAAAATAATTGAAAAGTGAAAGCGAATTCGATGTCTGAGTGAATGCAGTTGGTCCAAATGACCAATTCATAAGTCCTGCAGAGGAAGTATTTTCAAAAAATGTGTAGGTATTAATACAAATGGTGTCTGGAGCATCAAAGGAAGCAACAGGTCCACCTATAGAAATAGGTTTAGAAATTGTTTTAACACAATTATTAGTATCGGTAATTGTTAATTGAGCTTGAACTGTACCCAAAGTACTATAGGTTTGAGCGGGAGGATTCAAAGTGGTGTAGGTATTCCCATTCCCCATATCCCAAGCATAAGTTGTAGGAATATTACTTGAAGTAGAATTTGTGAAAGTTACATTTAAAGGAGCTGTGCAAGAAGATGCCGGATTTGGATTCGTCGAGAAATTTGCTATTGGGTTTGACACACCAACAAATGTGTTATATGTCACAGTATTATTACAAGAAGGAGTATTGGTTTGAATTCCAATAGAAACATTAAATACACCAGATGTATTATATACAAAATTCACATTCTGCCCACTACCACTTGAACCCTCACCATACGTCCAAATGTATGATGAAGCCGTAATTCCTGAGGGTAAGGTTACATTCGCCATAAAATTTACAGGCAAAGGCTGACAACCTGTAGTCGCTCCAACAGCTGTAATTGTAGGCACAGGTTTAGGGTAAACATTTATTGTAATCGTCCCAACTACAGGTCCTCCAGACGAGTTTTTAAATTCAACAACGTAAGTTCCTGCAGCGGTAAAAGTATTACTTGGATTTTGTATATTAGCACTCGCACCGTCGTCAAAATCCCAATAGTAGGTCGTTGCGCCAGCAGGAGCTGTAAAGTTTACCTGGAGAGGCATGCAACCTTGAGTAATATTTGACGTCTGAGAATAAAGACTGAACGAAATGAACATTGAAAACAAAACTGCTGCAAAATTGATTGTTTTTAAAGAAAGTAAGCCACTTTTTATGTTCATCAAAAGTTTCGTTTTGTTTAGGTTAACTTTAAAATTATGACTACGAATATGCAAAAAATTAAGTTCATATCGCTGTCGAAGTTCATTTACATGACGTTGTTTGTATGTGGAATGGTTGCTTCCGTATCGGCCCAAACCAAAAAAAGATTGCCATGCATCGATAAAAAGTTTTCAATCGTAGCTCATATATTCAAAGACAGTCTTGGTAACTACGCTGCAACTGAAGCTGAAATCAATGGCTGGATAGCTGGAACCAGTAACTATTTCGACTCAATTTGTATAACATTTCAAGTTTGCGAATTTCAATACCACGACAATTTTACCTATACAAAACACAACGCAGATGAAGAATGGGCAGAAATGCAAAATCTTTACCATGTTAAAAATCGGATAAATATATTTTATGTTGATTCTATAGAAATTCCAGAAGGTGTATGTGGATATGCTGGACTCGGTTCAATAACTAATTTGAATGGATCTGGAATTGTTATCATGAAAGGATGTGGCACTGGCGTTCATGCCCATGAAATGGGCCATTATTTTGGCTTAGAACATACATTCATGGACACTCAAACTACTGAATTAGTAAACGGGTCAAATTCAACCACAACCGCGGATGGAATTTCTGATACGCCGGCTGATCCTTATATTCATCCAAATCCAATGAGTTTATATGTTGTCAATTGTAAATTTATTTCAACATTAACAGATGTGAATGGTGACTATTACGACCCAATTGTTGGCAACATAATGTCCTATTATCCATGTGGATGCAGCTTTACTTGTCAGCAATATTTAAAAATGGCAGCGACTGCAACAACATTACCTCAAATGTGGTAAATGATGAAGAAAGCTTTCCTTTTCTTACTGATAGCAATTTTTCCAATGACTTTGGAGGCACAGGATATTCATTTGTCTCAATTTTATAGTTCTGATCAATTTTTAAATCCTGCAATGACGGGCGCATATGACGGCGATTGGAGATTCATAGCAAATTACCGTAATCAATGGAGACAAATTAATGGGGCACCTTTAAGCACGGGAATGTTGAGTTTTGACAAGGCCTTTCACTATTACTCCCATGAAATAAATGGTGGAATATTTTATGCTAGAGATCAATTTTCCGGATTTCAAACCATCACAAATAAAATTTACCTTACTGGAGCGTATGGAGTCAATTGGCTTTCGAGTCATTGGCGAGGTGGAATTCAAGCAGGACTAGTTACGAATAGTACTGATTTATCTACTCAAACTTTTCCAACACAATGGGATTATCCAAATGGTCAATTCGATCAAGCAATTTATAATGGAGAAGATAATATTCGTCCATCTCAGATGTATTTAGACTTAAATCTTGGTGCAACTTGGACGAAGAAGTTCAATAAAATCCGACTTGTATCAGGTATCGCTGCAAATCACGTAAACAGACCAAAAGACACCTATTTTAGTCAAGTATTTCAACGTAGAAAAATGCGTGGCGTATTTCACACAACTGCGGAAATTCTCTTGAACACAAAGTTTCAATTGGAACCGAAGGTTATGTGGATGTGGACGGCAAAAGCCAATGATATGCTGCTAGGGTCAAATGTAAGATATAAGACTCAGAACAAAACTATTCCAGCAATTTATGGAGGAGTATTTTATCGCCATGGAATAAAAAGAACCTTTGATGCTGTATATCCCGTTTTTGGTTTGGTATACAAAAACTTCGATATTGGAGTTAGTTATGACGTAAATGTGTCTCAATTAAGCGAAGGAATTAAGCGAGTTAAAACTTTAGAATTTTCACTTATATATACAGCTCCGAGTACAAGAGTTAAATACAAAATAATCCCTTGTGATCGATACTAAACCGCTAATCCGACATATTTCAGCAATACTTGTTCTGTTGCTATTTTCCCAGTTGGTTTTCGGACAAGAAGTTGATGCGTCTGAACTTTTGGAGAAAAAAGAAGGTCGAACATGGCGATTAGCAATGGAAGCCAAACGAACTCGGAATTTATACCTCGCTCAGAACTATTTGGAACAATTGTATGCTAAAGATAGCACCGATAATAATGTTATTGAGGAATTAGCGAGCATCTATCGCTTGACCCACAACTATACGAAAACTGAGAAATTTTATACCAAAATAATTGAAGGCAAAAAAAGTGACAAGCATCCAGAAGCACTCTTTTATTTAGGACAGTCTCAAAAAAATCTTGAAAAATATTCCGAGGCTATAGTTAGCTTCGAGAAATTCAAGAAAAAAGCAAGCTCACTTGGAGATAAAAAATTATCTAAATTGTACAAGACCGAACTGGAAGGATGTGCATTGGCAATTAGCTACAAAGACAGCATAGAAAAAGCGGTCGCTAAAAACCTAGGAGATAAAGTAAATAGAAGACATATTGATTTCTCTCCTATCCCGACGGGTGAAAACCAAATAATTTTTGGCAGCTACAACGAGACGAAAGAACGGGTTTACGAGTTAAACGATACAATGCCGCTTCAAGTCCTTAAACGAAGATTTTTTATTGCCGAAAAAGTTGATAATGAATGGTTGAAAAAAGGAACGCTACCGGGACCTTTTAACGACGATGAATTTGACATTGCCAATGGCTGTTTTTCATTGGATGGAAAAAGATTCTATTTCACAAAATGTGCTGAAAATTGGCAATACAAAATGATATGTTCCATATACGAATCCAAATTATCGGGAAAGGGAACATGGAGCCAACCGGAAAAACTGAGTGATTTGGTGAATAATCCAAATTTCACAAGCACCCATCCGACAATGGGAAGGGAGTCGAGAAGAAACATGGAAGTTATCTACTTTGTTTCGGATAGAGAAGGAACTCGCGGCGGGATGGATATTTGGTATGCCCCTTTTGACCCTAGGAAAAAAGCGTTTAAGAAAGCTCGAAATTGTGGAGCACGGTTGAACACAATTGGAGATGAAATGACACCTTTTTATGATTTACCTGCAAAGACATTGTATTTCAGTACGGATGGCAGACCAACTATTGGCGGTTTAGATATCTATTCCATGACTGGTGAAGCAAGTAAATGGGAGAATCCAACGCATGCAGGCATGCAAATCAATTCTTCAGCAGATGATTTAGATTTCATCTTAAAACCATCGAATAGAGGCGGTTACTTTGTAAGCAACAGAGTTGGTGGGTACTCACTTTATCATCCTACGTGCTGTGACGACATTTACGAATTCGAATATTCTGAATTTATAAGCATCGAATTAGAAGTTGACCTTACGGATAAAGATAAAATACGTCTTTGTAAAAATGGCACAGCCTATGTTGACTTATATTTGGTCGACGAAGATGGACGATTATTGATTGAAGAAAAAAGAAACATCTGTGATAACTCAAAATTCAATTTGCGCCCGAATCAAACGTATGTTATAATTGGAAAACAGGACGGATATTTTCCAAATGAAAAAATGATTAGCACGAAGTATATTTTAGAATCTACTGCCTTAAAAGAAACAATCGTTTTGGACAAACAACCTCTGGAACCTATGCTTCTAGCAAATATTAGATATGAATTTGATAGCCCAAATTTGACCAAAGAATCGAAAAATATTTTGGACACGACTCTTCTATTAATACTAAATAAGTATCAGAATACGAAGATTGAAATAATGGCGCATACCGATAGTAAGGGAACAGATGCTTACAATATGACTTTGTCACAAAAAAGAGCAGAAAGCGTTGTCCAATATTTGATTAAAAAAGGAATAGATAAAACCCGTCTTTCAGCAAAAGGTTATGGTGAAACTCAGCCTATAGCACCAAATGAAAATTTAGATGGCTCCGACAATCCAGAAGGTCGTGAGAAAAATCGGAGAACAGCGTTCAAAGTTCTTGGAGAAATCGAACAAGAGATTATTGAAGTTGACGAGGACGATTATTGATTTGCGGATTGCGGATTGCGGATTGCGTATTGACCGATTTCTTAAAAAAAATCAGATTTCTTACCTCTTATTTCTAAAGGCTACTAATTTTGTCCTAAACTTATTTCCATGGAGTGTATTAGTGTCTTTGATATGTTGAAAATTGGTGTTGGGCCATCAAGCTCCCATACACTTGGTCCGTGGCGAGCGGCAATGCGCTTTTTGGACAAATTGGCATTGAAAACGGATATCTCGAAAATAGAAAGTTTAAAGGTAGATTTATATGGTTCACTTTCTCTAACTGGAAGAGGTCACGCGACTGACATTGCCATTGTTATGGGATTATGTGGAAATGATCCAACAACATATCCGGTTGAAAACATAGATGGTGATATAGAGCGCTTGAAACTGGATAAAGTTTTGGTTTTAAACAATACGCCATATGCCAAATTCGATTTGGAAAATGACATCATTTTTAATCGGAAATTTTTGCCTTTTCATCCCAATGCGATGACATTCACGGCAACCTTCAACAAAGGAAAAAAATTAAAAGAAACATATTATTCAATTGGTGGAGGTTTTGTTGTTCAAGAAGACCGAAAACGAATGAAGAAAAAGCAAGAGATTTTTAATACCTACCCTTTCCCAATTGCAAAAGGTGATGAATTGTTGGCTTATTGCAAAGCTGAAAACAAAAAAATTCATGAAATAGTATTAGAAAATGAGCTCTCTGCTAGAAGTATGGAAGACATTGACAAAAGTTTGCATGAAATCTGGGAAGTGATGCTTGATTCGATGTACATTGGTTGCCATACCGAGGGTACTTTGCCTGGCGGCTTGAATGTTACCCGAAGAGCCAACGCCATGCACAATAAGCTAATTGGTGATAGAACTTACAATACGCATGAAGAATGGATAGCAAGTATCCGTAACACTACTGTTGCATTTAGAGAAATATTAAAATGGGTTTCTTGTTATGCTCTGGCTGTGAATGAAGTGAATGCATCGTTAGGAAGAATTGTAACTGCACCAACTAACGGAAGCGCAGGAGTTATTCCTGCAGTTCTAATGTATTATTTAACGATTGAAAATCACAACGCCGGTTTTGAGCATATCAAAGAATTTTTATTGGTCTCAGGAGAAATAGGAAGTATTTTCAAAAAAGGAGCGACTATTTCAGCTGCTATGGGCGGTTGTCAAGCCGAAATTGGTGTCTCATCAGCAATGGCTGCAGGAGCTTTGACATCTCTTCTTGGAGGAAGTCCAGAACAAGTGCTTATGGCTTCTGAAATTGCAATGGAACATCATTTAGGACTAACTTGTGACCCAATTGGTGGACTTGTGCAAATTCCTTGTATTGAACGGAATGCAATGGGCGCAATAAAAGCGATTAATGCCGCTGAATTGGCTTTAGATGGTGATGCAAGTAAGGCAAAAGTAACCTTAGATAAAGTAATTCAAACAATGTGGGAAACTGCTAAAGACATGAATTCTAAATACAAAGAAACGTCTGAAGGTGGTTTGGCTGTAAATGTTGGGATGTCTGATTGTTAATTTTCCTTCATAGAATCCCCTACGAGAAGCGTAACGGTTTTAGCCATTTGAACTAATTAGAAAGATTGAGTTTTACAGTTTTCTTTTATTGAAGCAAACACGAACGAAATTTTGTAAATGATGAGACATTCCAACGAATTTTGAATTGTCGTTAACATCATATTTCAAGCTGAAAGTGCTGATATGCTTTGTACCATAGTCAGTGATCATGGTCTCAATATCTTGCTTCAATTGATCAGCCAAGAATACAATATATTCCTTTCTATCAACAGTATTCTCTTCTGTTAATTCCGCCAACTCTTGGCTCAATAAACTTGAATTAATTTTGTTGCCAATCTCATCCATCAATGGGTCGACTGATTTTTTATCGTTTTTATTATTGAAAACAAACAGAGCAAGGTTCAAAGAATCGATAACTCTCCTATTGGGAAACAAACTTAATCCGCCATTTTGATAAGTATGAGAATTTCCTGGATTCAACTCCATTGGAGAACAGTTCCCGACAAAGTTTAAATAAGATTCATTTGGGTGGGATAACCTATTATAGTCCCACGAAAAAGAAACAAAATGTATTCTTTCATCGCGACCTAATATTTGATTTATAAATCCACCAAAACTAGGGTGCAAAGTCACTTCAAGCAATTCAAGTGACCATTTTTCAGTTGACTTGGAGAGCTTATTGTCAGTAGGTCTTGGCGCTGGAGTATTTGATTCCTTTCTAAAGAAAGAACTATCAAAGTTTTCCATAATTATTTACTTTTAACAAAGGACGGCTTTTTAAATCAATAAACAACAATCTTAGATGATGAAATTATTAAAAAATTGTTGTTAATATCAAAAATTAATATTTGTTAATGCATTGATTTTGAATGAAAAAGATGACTCCTCTATTAATATCAAACCCAAAGGATTTAGCCGAATTATTGTTGTTGCAAAAGCAATTCTGTTGCTCGTTTAATTTGAATTTCAGAAAGATCAAATACTAAACTTTGCCGTTTTTTTACATTAAGAATTGATAGCTCCGTGCATGCAATTACGATCGCCGTGTCATTAGAAATCAAAGATTCCAAAACAGTAAATTGAGACAGACAATTTATTCCTTCATAAGCACTCATTCTTATCTCGTCGATTTGTTGCTCAAAAGGGTCGCTCTGTTTTACAACTTCTATTGAGTTTTCTGCAAGAAAGCGATTCAAATAGAGAGAATTCATCGTGTATTTGGTTCCAAAAAGAGTTGCTTTTTCAACTTGATTTCTTTTCAATTCATCGATTAGCAATGGCAAAGGATGAATTATTTCAAACTGAAATTCATCTTTAATTTTATCTAAAGATTCATGAAGAGTAATATTCGGCACCAACAAATGTGTTATTCCATAGGATTCCAATTCTTTTAGTGGACCAAGAATATTTCTAACTACCTCATCAAATTGATCTGGCAAATAAGGATTTATGCTATCAAAATCAACATTTAGCATGACGAAAGGAGCCGTTGAAAACCCGCCTTTCTCTTTATGATAAGCACTATTCAATTTTTGAATATAATGCGCGGTACTGTATGAACCCAATCCTAGAATGCCAAGCTTATTCATCAATTCCGCTTTAAAATATAATCAGCAAATAAACTATTGCTATCCATAATTTTTTTCTCGAGAACAATATCGGTATTGCTGAGGATTTGATAGATTATTTCGTCCTTATACTTTCGAGAAATTTCAGTTTGAATTGTCTCACCTTCGTCAAATTCAAATTCTTTACCAAACACACTCACCTTTTGCTTTATAGTACTCATTAAAAAGCTTTTAGCTATGCCTTCATTCTCTTCGTAATAGGGTTTGTGAACAAAATATTGTCTATTAAAATTCCCGTTTAGTTCTGAATTGATTCTGTCCAATAAATTGAGATTAAATTCGGCAGTTATTCCTTTAGCATCATTGTAGGCGGGAAGAACTATTTCTTTTGCTTTAATTAGGTCTACCCCCAAAACTATTTTATCTCCCTTTTTTAAATTCGCACCAAGCTTATAAATAAACTCTGCTGCCAGATGATCTTGAAGATTTCCAATATTAGAACCCAGAACTAGAACAATTTTCGGTTTGTTGTTCATTTTCAATTGCTCTAATGTCACAAAATAATCACCTTGTTGCGGAATAACTTTTAATTCTGGCAATCGCTTATTTAACATCGATTCCAAGCCTGTTAACGCATTCTTAGAGATATCCACTGGCATGTATTCAAATTGAAAACCTCTACTGACCATTCTATCAAGTAAATGAAAGGTTTTAGTGCCATCTCCAGCGCCAAGTTCAATTAAATTATAATTGATTTCTGGTTGAATATCTAGTGCCGAGATCATTTCATCCGTTTTGTTCTGGAAAATATCCATTTCAGCATTTGTCAAGTAGTATTCAGGAGCAGCCATGATTTGAACGAAAAGTTCATCTCCTTTCTTGTCGTAAAAATACTTTGAAGGAAGTGTCTTTTGCGGTTTTTTGTTCAAACCTTCAAGAACATCATTTAAAAATTGTTGATTCATTTTTTAATTCAATAATTCAGTGTCAAAATAAACTTGGCTAGCAACGGTTTTATGCACTGGACATTTCGAAGCGATCTCTTTTAGTTTTTCTTTTTGCTCTTCTGTGAGATTGCCAACGAGCTTAATCTTTTTAGTAATATGATCAATTTTACCCATTGCTTCAACATCCACCATTATTTCGGATGCATGTTTTTTCTCGTAATTAAGATAGACAAACACTTCCTTTAAATCCCATTCTTTGCGCTCAGCGTATAACTTTAAAGTTAAAGCAGTGCACGATCCGATGGCAGAATTGAGTAATTCATACGGTGAAAAACCTAAGTCAGTTCCGCCAAAATCAACTGGTTCATCACCAACCAAATGATGATTCTTTGTATAAGCGTGATTGGTGAAGCCATCGTCAGTATCGAGATAAACAAGAACTTGCTCGCCGTTCGTGTCTTTTAATTCTACCTTCTTCTTATCACCCAATTCAACGTAACGTTTTAACCAAGATCCAATTACATTTGCCACGTAGTGCGCATCATCCTTATTGGTAAGTAAATGATCAGCTCCGTCCAGACTGATAAAACTTTTTGGATGAAAGGCCTTTTTATAAAGACTAGCTGCATTTTCTATCCCTACAATAGTATCTTGAGGAGAATGTAAAATCAATATTGGTACGCGCAATTCATGGATTTCATTTTCGACATTGTGCTTTTCCATGTCATCGAGAAACTGTTTTTTAATAGTAAATGGACGTCCACCAATGTTGATTTTTGCTTTTCCATTTTCATTAATTTCTTTTTTAAAGTCTTGAAAATGCTGGGTGATATGATCGATGTAAGAAGGAGCGCCAATCGTAATAACAGCTTTAATATTTTTCATTCGATTGGCTGCCACAATTGCTGCTGCTCCGCCTAAGGAATGTCCGATCATAATAGTTGGCGCAATATAATTCTGAATTAAATAATCATTAACATCTTCAATGTCAGCAAGATTACTTGAAAAATTGGTGTCCGCAAAATCACCTTCGCTGTGCCCCAACCCTGTGAAATCAAAACTTAAAACTCCTATTCCCTCACTCGTCAGTTCGGATGAAATGTTTCGAACAACAGCCAAACTCGAAGAACAAGTAAAACAATGAGCAAAAATTGCAATTGCAGTCATTTTTCCATTGACTGGTTTTATCAGTTGAGCTGAAAGTACCTCGCCATTGCGGTTATTAATATTTATTTTCTCTTTTGTCATAATCACTTTTATTTAATCAACCGAAGACCATTGAATTGCCAACGCATGCTTGCATGGAAAAAATTTCTGTACGTTTTACGGCTATGATTTTCTGGCGTGGCGATTGAACCACCTCTTAAAACCATTTGATTTACCATGAATTTCCCGTTGTATTCACCTAATGCTCCTGCCGCTTTCTTAAATCCTGGATAAGGTAAATAAGCACTATTGGTCCATTCCCAAAGTTGTCCCCACTCAAATTTATCAGAAGCTACCTCCCACTCAAATTCAGTCGGCAAACGCATCCCTTTCCATTCTGCAAAAGCAAATGCTTCATAGAAACTTATGTGTTTTACTGGCTCGAATAAATTGACTTTCTGTAAACCTTCTAAATCGTAATAGTGCCATTCGTCTTCAATTAAATGCCAATATAAAGGCGCGGAAATATTTTCAGCATTTATCCAAGACCAACCTTCGTCATGCCAAAAATTAAAATCTTTGTAGCAGCCAGCATTCATAAATTCAATATATTCTCCATTGGTCACCAATTGGTTCGAAATTTCAAAATCATGAATGAAGACTTTATGCCGTCCCAATTCGTTGTCAAAACAAAACCCCTCGCCTTTGTGACCGACTTCGTATATACCCGATTCAATAGAAACAAACTTGCTTTGCTCGATTTTTTCAGTCGTTTTAATCCCATCATCATATTTAGGGAAAGTGGGCTGATTACCCAGAATAAACTTTATATCATATAACAAAAGTTCTTGGTGTTGTTCTTCATGATTAATTCCTATTTCTATCAATTCTAGCGCTTCTTTTGAAGGATTTGAATCGAGTAAATCAGTCATGGCGTTAGTTACATATTTCCTGTACTCGTAAACCTCTTTAACGGATGGCCGGGTCATTAAACCTCGCGTTGGACGAAGAACTCGCTTGCCAACATTGTTATAATAACTGTTGAACAAATAAGAAAAATCATCATCGTAAATTTTATAGCCCGCACTATACTTAGTTAGCACAAACTCTTCCCAAAACCAGGTTACATGAGCCAAATGCCATTTTGGTGGCGATGCAAATTCACTGGGCTGAACTGAATAATCTTCAGTCAACAATGGCTGACACAGTAATTCTGATATTTCTCTTGTTTTAATGAATCGTTCTAGCATTTTTAAAAGTTCAATTAATACTTTTTAGGCGTATTCGGAATGAATTCCTTACAAGATAACATAAAACAAAAAATCCCTTTCAACTTTCGTTAAAAGGGATTTCTTATAATTTCAAATCTTATACTTACGCTTCTAATTTCTTACCAAGCGCATTGTCATAAATCTCTTTTGCTTCGTTGATGAAACCGAAATGGTAATCATCAACGGTCATTTTTCCTTTTGTAACGTGACCTAGCAAAGTAAAGTTTACTCCTGAATCAATCATGAATTCGATGAAATCTTCTTCTTTGTCTTCTTCGATTGAAACCACTACTCTACTCTGAGACTCACCAAATAAGAAAGCGTCTTCGCGAATTTCAGAGTCAGAAACGATATCGAATCCTAAATTGCGAGGAGCAGCCATTTCAAATAATGTAATGAATAAACCACCATCAGCACAATCGTGAACCGCATTTACTATTTCATTTTCGATTAAGCCTTTTACCTTTTCTTGTAATTCGTATTCTATATCCAAATCGAAGAATGGTGCTGGAGATGCTTTTACTCCATGGAAACTCACCAAATATTCTGATGAAGAAATATCGTTATGAGAATCACCAATGATAAAGATTAAATCTCCTTTTTGTTTGAAATCCAAACTCATCACTTTGTCTTTATCTTCAAGTAATCCAATCATACCAATAGTTGGTGTTGGGAAAACTGGAATTTCAACTCCATCCATAGAAGTCTGGTTGTAGAAAGATACATTTCCACCTGTAACGGGCGTAGCAAATTTCAAACAAGCCTTCGACATTCCTTTGATAGCACCAACAAATTGCCAGAAAGATTCTGGATTGTAAGGGTTACCAAAATTCAAACAGTTTGTAATTGCTGAAGGAATTCCTCCTGAACAAACGATATTTCTAGCTGCTTCAGAAACAGCGATTTGAGTTCCAATTTCAGGATCAGCATGAACATAGCGTGAATTACAATCCACAGTCATTGCCAATGCTTTGTTTGTGCCTTTAATATTCACAACGGCAGCATCAGAAGGACGATTTGTTGTCATCGTTCTTGTTCCAACCATAGAATCATATTGCTCATAAACCCAACGTTTAGAAGCTATATTTGGATGAGCCAACAATGATTTTGCAACAGCAACTAAATCATCAGGCTCTGGAACTGAATCGATATTAAATTTCTTATATTCTTGGAAGTAAGCTGGTTCTTTGTATTCACGCTCGTAAACTGGAGCGCCACCACCTAAAACCAGAGATTCAGCGGGAACATCTCCTACTAACTCTCCGTTCATAAAGTAACGAACCTGAGTGGAATCTGTAACAACACCAATTTCCTCAGCGTGTAAATCCCATTTATCAAAAATTCGCTTTACTACATCTTCTTGGCCTTTGTTCACAACGACCAACATACGTTCTTGAGATTCTGAAAGAAGAATTTCATAAGGAAGCATATTATCTTGACGCGTAGGCACTTTGTCCAAATGAACATCCATTCCAACATTTCCACCTGCACTCATTTCGCAAGACGAACATGTAATTCCGGCTGCACCCATGTCTTGCATTCCTGCAACTGCGTCTGTTGTCAACAATTCCATTGTCGCTTCAAGCAACAATTTTTCCATGAAGGGATCACCAACTTGAACCGATGGTAAATCCGAAGCAGATTCTTCTGTAATATCTTTTGATGCGAATGCTGCACCAGCAATTCCGTCTTTACCTGTAGAAGAACCTACAATAAATACTGGATTTCCTGGACCTTTAGATTTCGCTGAAATAATCTTTTTTGAATCAATGATACCTGCAGAGAAAGCATTTACCAATGGATTAGTATTGTAAGAATCGTCGAAGAAAACCTCTCCACCAACGATAGGAATACCGAAAGCATTTCCATAATCACCAATTCCTTTAGTAACACCTTTCACCAACCACTTGGTTCGGTCACGTTCGATGTTTCCAAAACGTAAAGAATTCAACTGAGCAATTGGACGAGCACCCATGGTAAAGATATCACGATTGATTCCTCCAACTCCAGTTGCTGCACCTTGATAAGGCTCTAATGCACTTGGGTGATTGTGGGATTCAATTTTGAACGCACAACCTAATCCACCGCCAATATCAACTAAACCAGCGTTTTCTTCACCAGCTTTTACCAACATATGCGGACCATCCTTTGGCAATTGTTTCAACCAGTGAATTGAGTTTTTATAAGAGCAATGCTCAGACCACATCACTGAGTAAACAGCTGTTTCCGTAAAATTAGGTGTTCGCCCTAAAATCTCTTTGATTTTATCGAATTCTTCTGGTCTTAAACCTAATTCTACTGCTTGTTCGAGTGTTGCTTCCTTTTGTAATGTGCTTTCCATAACGCTTGATTGAGCTGCAAAATTAATCAAATTATCTGTCAATAGACTGACTAGTTTTCACGAATTCGGGAAGTTTTTCACAGTATCTCTTTATTAATGTAGAGTTCTATTGTTTTCCCTTTTATTTTCAAATCTTTCCTTAACTTCGCCCCTCAAAAGATATTTAGCGAATATGAATTACGATATTATAGTCATAGGAAGTGGACCAGGTGGATATGTAACTGCCATTCGCGCTTCACAATTGGGTTTGAAAACAGCCGTTGTTGAAAAAGAAAGCCTTGGAGGAGTTTGTTTGAACTGGGGATGTATACCTACAAAAGCATTGTTGAAAAGTGCGAATGTATTTGAATACATAACTCACGCAGCAGATTACGGAATCAAGGTTGCTGAACCAAAAGCTGATTTCAACGGAATGGTTGGTCGCAGTCGCGATGTTGCTGGAGGTATGAGCAAAGGTGTTCAATTCTTGTTAAAGAAAAACAAAGTTGATGTCTTGATGGGAACTGGGGTTGTAAAACCTGGTAAGAAAGTTGCCGTTACTGATGCCGACGGAAAAGTAACAGAATACACAGCAAATAAAGGTTTGATTATAGCAACTGGCGCAAGAAGTCGTCAATTGCCAAACTTGCCACAAGATGGCGACAAAATCATTGGCTACAGAGAAGCTATGACCATGAAAACTCAGCCTAAGAAAATGGTTGTTGTTGGTTCAGGAGCTATTGGTGTTGAATTTGCCTATTTCTACAATGCAATAGGAACAGACGTAACTATTGTTGAATACATGCCAAACATTGTTCCTATTGAAGACATAGATGTTTCTAAGCAATTGGAAAAATCATTTAAAAAATCTGGAATCAACATTATGACAGGTTCTTCTGTTGAATCAGTAGATACAAAAGGTAAAGGTTGTGTTGTAACAGTTAAAACTGCAAAAGGAGAAGAAAAAATCGAATGTGATGTGGTTCTTTCCGCAGTAGGAATTGAAGCAAACATTGAAAACATCGGTTTGGAAGAAATGGGAATCGTTGTAGACAGAGGTCGAATTATAGTAAATGACTTCTACCAAACCAATATCCCAGGTTATTATGCCATCGGAGATGTTATTCCTGGCCCAGCTCTGGCACACGTTGCTTCTGCGGAAGGAATTATCTGTGTTGAGAAAATCGCTGGACACAATCCTGAGCCTTTAGATTATGGCAACATCCCAGGATGTACTTATGCTTCTCCTGAAATTTCATCAGTAGGAATGACAGAAGCTCAAGCTGTTGAAAAAGGATACAAAATCAAAGTGGGTAAATTCCCATTCTCCGCTTCTGGAAAAGCAAGTGCTGCTGGTGCAAAAGATGGTTTCGTGAAATTAATTTTCGATGAGCAATACGGTGAATTACTTGGTGCGCACATGATAGGCGCAAACGTTACCGAAATGATTGCCGAAATTGTCGCTATCCGTAAATTGGAAACAACAGGGCATGAATTGATCAAAACGGTTCACCCTCACCCAACAATGTCAGAAGCAGTTATGGAAGCTGCCGCTGCTGCATATGGTGAAGTGATACATTTATAAGATATAGATTAGTTTTTTTTAAGCCGAATCTCAGAAATGGGGTTCGGTTTTTTCTTTTTAACCGTATACTGTTCTTTAGGAAATACCTTTATCTTCGATTTAAAATTTACAATTTGCCAAAAACAAAACACATATTTCTCCTTCTTGCCTTTTCTTTGGTTATTAAAATTGTGTATTTATCGATGTCCGTATATCTGTCTGAGGAAAAAATGTATGGCAATATCTATCAAAAATACATTCAAACAACAAGAAAGTACGACGCTTATTGGTATGAAAAAATAGCCAACAATGGTTATCCAAAAGTCACCGATAAAAAGGAACTAGGATATGCTAATGAAAAAGATTTCAAACAAAGCGAATGGGCGTTTTTCCCTTTCTACCCGAAGTTAATAAGTGGAATGAAAACCGTTTTCGGAATGAATTACAATTCAGCCGCTTTCTTTTTAAGCCTGCTCTTTTCCTTCCTTTCTCTCGTGGGTATGTTATGGTTCAGTTTAATCTTCTTAAAGAATGAAAGCAAAGCACTTTTTACTACTTTACTCTTTTTCTGCTTTCCTTTTTCCTTTTACTTCTCGATGTTTTATACCGAAGCATTGTTTTTTACTTTCTTGCTTTTCAGTTTTATCGCCATTTACTATAAAAAACACATTTATTTAGCCGCTCTAATCATTCCATTAATACTTCTCAGGCCAAATGGACTCGTGTTATTATTGCCATTGTTCCTTTATTTCCTTGAACAAAATGAATTATTAACCAAATGGAAGTTCAATTGGCGCGCACTATTCACAAAGAAAAAACTTTTTTTAACGAGCGCTTTCATAACTGGACCAATAGCTTTTGCTGTTTATTGCTGGTATCAATACAGAATGACCGGTTATCCTTTTGCTTTTAGTATCGCTCAAGCTGGTTGGTACCGAGAATTTATGTTCCCAATTTTGGCTTTCTTTAGAAAAGGTGACTTAGCTACACAGTTCAATTCCATTTATACCATCATTGTAATTGTTTATGCTTTCTCCATCCGAAAAAAATTACCACTGAGTTTAAATACATTGATTTGGATTAGTTTAATCTTACCACTCTGCTCTGGATCCGTAACATCTATGACCCGATTTATCTCAATTATTTTTCCATTATTTTTAATTCTTGGAAGTCAAATAGAAAAGTCGAGGTTCAAAATTCCTATTCTAATGTTAATTCTAGGATTACATTTTCTATCTTTTACAACTTGGATTTTGAATATGGTTATCAGCAATTAAAGATGAAATCGAGAACTAAGAAAAAACGTTAATAGTCTTTTTTCAGATCTACGAAAAGATTAGGCTTAAACCTTCTCGTCAGAAGAGAATCCAAGAATAAAAAATAAAATTTTTCTTTTGCATTAATAACTATCAAAAAAATTAATTCATTTTTTTTGCTCAAAACCGTTCCATTCTTAACGAATTAGGGGTGTTCTGGTGATATCTTTTTCAAAAGAAGTAGTTTTTGTTTAGAAATTCACACATTTACAATATCATGCCGCTACATTTTCATTCCAAGTTTAAAGTCCCTATTTTTACGGCGCAACTTTTATTTATTTGTTTACGTCAAGTAATTAACACAACACAAAATAATAATTCAATTTTATGAAAAAACTAAAACTTAACAGAGCGGTGCTAATGTTCCTTTTCCTTATGTCTAGTGGATTTTTTATGGCACAAAGCCTTGGAAATTTGACTTACGAATGGAAATTAGTTCAAGAAACGGATGGTGTGCAATTTTTTGCTAAATATCAGGAATGTAAAATGTCTGAACAATCACCAAAACCTTTTGATATAGCGTTCTTAAAAATTGTAAACAACACCAACAAAGATGTGCAGGTTGCTTACAATTTTGTGACTGAGTATACAGAAGGATGTAACGGTTGTGATGGTGGAGACGAAACGCATTTCACTCAAACAATTCCAGCGAATGGTTCAATAGAAGATGATTGTAACTTCACGCAACAAGGAATGGCGCATAGCGTTCGCAACCAAAATTTCAAAGGTGGATGGAACTTCGAAAAAGTTTCTATTACTAATGTTAAAATCGATTAATACTCAACTATGAAAAATTTACTTTTAGTTACGACAATATTTACACTACTTTTTTCGAGTAGTTTGTTTGCGCAAAACCCGAATTGTTATGTGACAGTTTCTCCACTAGATACCACTATCTGTCCTGGAGATTCAGTTTTCATTCAAGGTTATGCCAATTTACTAGGTGCTGGTCAGAGTTTCAACTTTAATGCAAGTACATTACCTGCAGGATGGAGTACAACTGGAACAACTTTTTTTTCTGCCCCTTGTGGTCCTCATCCTAATGGTACGCCATATTACTGGGCCTCTACTGCAGCAGCAGGTTCCATACCTGGAATTCAAACTGCAGCATTTGATATTACTTGTGGTGGCGTTGTTATTTTTGATATGATTTACTCAGTTCAAGGTGGATCTTCTCCTTGCGAGGGACCTGACCAATACAATGAAGGAGTGAGTTTACAGTATAGTTTGAATGGCGGTTTAACTTGGATAGACATAATTTATTATGCTCCAAATGGTGCTACGTTGCCAGCAAACCCTGGTGTAACAACTCCTGGCGCCAATGGTATAACGCCATTTACCTCTTGGAACACCTTTACTGTTCCGATTCCGGCTGGTGCATTGTCAACAAGTACTATGTTTAGATGGACTCAATCTTCTACTTCAGGTTCATGTTGTGATAACTGGGGATTGGAAAACATCATTATTAACGCAACAGCCGCTCCTTGTGGAACTTCAACAGTATTGAATTGGAGTAATGGTTTGAATGACACCACTTCTTTTTGGTTCTCGCCGTCACAAGACACAACATTATATGCGGTCATTTTTGATACAAACGGTGTGCAACAATGTATTTCTGACACAATTACAGTAAATCTATTCGATGGTAATTTCACATATTCTCTGCCGGGTGCAGCAAACGTATATTGTCCATTAGCTTCTACAAATGTTAGTGTTACAAACATTCAGAATGCTGGTTTACCAGTTTCTTACTTATGGTCGACAGGAAGTACAACTAGTACCGCGACTATTTCAGGTCTAGGAGTCACTCCTGCCAATATTTGGTATTATGTAGATGTCACCGATGCCTGCGGTTATGTTATCCCGGATAGTGTGCTATTGAATGTCAACCAAACGCTAGCCATTGCCTCTTTTAGTGTTAATCCACAAATAAACTGTGCTCTGAATGGATCAGCAGCGGCTGTAGTTACTGGTAACCAAGGAACGCCAGTTCATCAATGGACAAATTCAGCGGGACAAACGGCAAACCCAGTTGGAAATAATGCAAACAATTTAGTTAGTGGATGGTATTATGTGACTGTAACGGATAACGTATGTACGATTAGTGATAGTGTTTTTGTACCTCAAACTTTGGTTCCGATTACATTTAACTTACCTGACACGGTAACAACAAACTGTTTAGCAATCAAACCACCAGCACCAACAACTGCACTTCAAAATGCGCCAGGTGCTACGTTTTTATGGACAACGGCTGGAGGAACGCCATTACCATTCAATAATTCAGGAAACAATGGTTTCTTGAGCTATTACAACCTTCCAAACAATGGTATTTCACCTGCCTTTATTACCTATAATGTTACTGTTTTCTCTTGTGGAAATAGCGTTACGAAGTCAGTAGTATTGCATGTTACGAATATTAACAATTTAAATTTCAATCTACCTGATACATTGAAGAAATTCTGTCCAGGTGATTCAATTGCTGTAGATGTAACAGGTATTACTGGTGCTTCTAATACAAACCCTCCAATTCCATTGGTTTATGATTGGTCTAACGGAGGAACAACTTTCACAACTTGGTTAACATCTACAGGTTTAGACAATGAAACAATTCCTTACACGGTTACATTAACCGATGCTTGTGGTTATACTAAAACTAAAACTGTTGTTTTTGTAATAGACAAATTATTGAATATCGATGACGTTCAATCAACCGCTTCTACTGCATGTCAGCCAGATGGTTCAGTATTAGCAATAGTATCTGGAAATACAGGTCCTGCACAATTCCTATGGGAAGATTCATTGAACTACATTACACCGGGTTCGGGAGATTCAACTCAATCTAACTCATGGAATAACATTAGCCCAGGATGGTATTACTTTACCGTTGTTGACAATGTTTGTAGCGATTTAGATAGTGTTTTCGTGGATATAATTAACGCTCCAACAGCATCATTTACAGTTGATAAATCTGATGGATGTGCGGGAATGTCAGTAATATTCACAAATACAAGTCAAAACACTTCGTATTTTGAATGGGACTTTGGAAATGGAAATACTTCTATTGACAATGCGATAACTACTCATGCTGAGCAGTATTTTGCTCCAGCAACTGTAACACTTTGGGCTTATGACAACTCAAGTAAAACTTGTGGAACTTCTACAACATTAGATATTTCAATTGTGGTATGTGGTTGTACAGATCCTAATGCGATAAACTATGATCCAAATGCAGTAGTTCAAGATGGATTATGTATTTATCCAATTCCTGTTGTTCAAGATCCAAATGTCTTCACACCAAACGGTGATGGTCAAAATGACTTATTCTTCTTTGAAACGGTGTATACAACCGAGTTTAAATTAACAATTACCAATCGTTGGGGTAACGTGATGTACGACAAAATCTTAGACCTTACAGCTCCAGTAGGATCTCAAGGTTGGGACGGACGTTCACCGAACGGAAGCGAGGCTAAAGCTGGAACTTATTTCTATAAATACACTGCTATTGGAATCAATGGTGATGAAGTAGAAGGAAAAGGTTTCTTGCAGTTGGTTAGAGACTAAAACATAAAATATAATCATGGAATAAGGGTTCGATTTTCGGACCCTTATTTTTTTTGTCCTAAGTTCAAAATAGCAACTGACGCCTTCGACTTCGCTCAGTCGGCAATTACAACTTTTAAAATTCATCACTCAAAATCTGTTATCTGGAATTCTTAGGTTATTATAATTCCTTACCTTTAAAACAAATACAATAAAAATGGACATCAAATTAGCCGTATTAATAGACGGCGACAATATACCTTCCGCATACATTAGTGAAATGATGGAAGAAATAACTAAATATGGCAATCCCACAATCAAAAGAATATATGGAGATTGGACAAAACCTCATCTAACGAAATGGAAGAACTTATTGCTTGAAAACGCTATTACGCCTATTCAACAATATGGTTATACTACAGGTAAAAACGCTACCGATTCAGCTATGATTATCGATGCAATGGATATTCTTTATTCAGAAAAAGTTGATGGTTTTTGCCTTGTTTCAAGTGATAGTGATTTTACAAGATTAGCAACTCGATTAAGAGAAGCTGGAATGAAAGTTTTCGGAATTGGTGAAAGAAAAACACCAAATCCATTCATCGTTGCTTGTGACAAATTCATCTACATAGAAATATTAAAGAAGCAAACGCAAGAAACTGAATCTGGTGACCAAGAAACGAAAACGATAGAAAAAGAACCAATCACCCAAAAAGTTATTCAATTTATATCCAACAGCGTAAGTGATTTGGCGGATGAAGATGGTTGGGCTTTTCTAGGAGATGTTGGTGGGCTATTGCAGAAAAAACAACCTAATTTTGATTCTAGAAACTATGGTTTCCTGAAACTAACGCCACTTATCAAGTCTATAAAGAACTTTGAAGTTGAACAACGTGATAGCCAAAATGGACGGTTTAAATTGATTTATGTAAAAGTGAAGGAAAAAAGTCAATCACAAAAAAAGACTTCTCCCAATAAAACTGCTCGTAAAAAATAAATGAAAGCATCGAGTCTAAAAGACATCAAAGCAGATTTAAAAAATAGTTCCAAGGATGAACTTTTGGAATTGACTTTGCGTTTGATCCGTTTTAAAAAAGACAACAAAGAGTTAATTACCTACCTCCTTTATGAATCTGATAACGATGATTTATTCATTGAGAGCTGCAAGTCCGATATGAATGAGTCATTCGCTCAGATTAACCGTTCTAGTTTTTTTTTCATTCGAAAAGCCATTCGAAAAATACTGTCCTTAACAAAAAAGAACATTCGTTATGCTCAAAAGAAAAATATCGAAATAGAGCTCCTACTCCACTTTTGTAAATTATTGACCGAGTTTCGTCCAAAAATAAGTCGCAATAAAGTTCTTATGAACACTCTTGAAACTCAGACTAGAATGTTACGCAAATCCATTTCGACGATGAATGAAGACCTTCAACATGACTACACTGTGTTGTTAGAAGAAATCTTGGAAGGTTTTCAAGAGAAAGGTTAATTTCTAGTTATATAGAAAAGTCACTTATCATTATTTTTTACCTTTAGGATTCATTTTTAAGTCTCAAAACATCATGCACGTTCGCCAAAAGTTTATTCTGATTTCAATATTGGTTCTAGGGCTAATTGCAGCAATTTATTTATACTGGCCTCCTATTCTTTGGAGTTTAATAATCATATTGCCTCTAGTTTCTCTAGGCGTTTTTGATATGTTACAAAACAAACACGCGATTCGAAAGAATTTCCCTGTAATAGGTAATTTGCGTTATATACTAGAAAGCATTCGTCCAGAAATCATGCAATATTTTGTGGAAACGGATACGGAGGGAAAACCTTTTGACCGAATTGAGCGAACAATGGTTTACGAACGCGCCAAAAATGTTAGCGACACAACTCCATTTGGAACTCAATCAGACGTAAATGCTATAGGTTATGAATGGATGAATCACTCTATTTACGCAAAGGATGAGCATGAAATGAATTTTGATCCCCGCGTAATTATCGGTGGTAAAGACTGTAAACAACCGTACTCTGCCAGTATTTTGAATATTTCAGCAATGAGCTATGGTTCGCTCAGTATGAATGCCGTTCAGGCAATGAACAAAGGAGCGAAAAAAGGAGAATTTGCCCAAAATACTGGCGAAGGTGGCGTAAGTTCTCATCATTTGAATTTCGGAGGTGATTTGATTTGGCAAATTGGAACAGGATATTTTGGTTGTCGCACCAAGGAAGGAGGATTTTCCCCAGAAACATTTCAAAAAACTGCCTTGAAAGACAATGTAAAAATGATTGAAATCAAATTATCACAAGGCGCAAAACCTGGTCACGGAGGTATTTTACCAGCAGTTAAAAACACCGAGGAAATAGCTGCAATTCGTCACGTTGAACCTCACATAACTGTCTACTCTCCCCCTAGACATAAAGTATTTCAGGATGCTGAAGGCTTAATGAATTTCGTTAAACAGCTGAGAGAATTATCAAACGGAAAACCAATTGGATTCAAATTGTGTGTTGGTAATAAAGAAGAGTTCCTTGACATATGTCGCGCTATGGTGAAAACTAATATCTTACCGGATTTCATTACAGTTGACGGTGGCGAAGGCGGCACTGGAGCTGCTCCTGTTGAATTTTCAAATTCGCTGGGTGCACCTTTGGTAAATGGACTAACATTCGTCCATAACGCTTTAATAACTTTCGATTTAAAAAAAGAGATTAAAATAATCGCATCTGGAAAAATAGTAAGCGGCTTCCACATTGCGCGGTCTTTAGCTCTTGGAGCTGATTTGTGCAATAGCGCTCGAGCCATGATGATGGCTGTCGGTTGCATACAGGCTTTGCAATGCGACACAAATAAATGTCCTACTGGAGTTGCTACGCAAGACAAGCAATTAATGAAAGGGCTTGATGTTGGAGATAAATCTGAACGGGTGGCTAATTTTCATAAAAGAACGATAAAGAGTTTTGTTGAAATGCTGGGTGCAGCTGGTTATGCTGAACCTAGCGAATTGAATCGTTCTCACATCTTCACAAGGGTAGACTTAAATCAAATCGTAACACTTGAGGAAATATATCCCTATTCCAAAGTTGGGACGATACGTGATAAATCGGAATTGATTTATCAACAAACATAAAAATAAAGAAATGGAGGATGCTCAAATTCTTGGATTACGCACGACAATTTATAAAGTTGAGGATTTACACAAAGCTAAAAAATGGTATTCCAAAGCATTTGACCAAAATCCATATTTCGACGAACCCTTTTATGTAGGATTCTCGATTGGTGGTTATGAGTTAGGTCTCATGCCGAATGAAGAAAAGGATATGAAAAAATCCGATAATGTGCTAAGCTATTGGGGAGTAGAGAATATACAAGAAACCTACGAGCGATTTATTTCAAACGGAGCTGTTTCTCATGAAGAGCCTAACAATGTTGGCGGTGAAATGATGGTAGCAAGCATCAGAGATCCATGGGGAAATGTTATTGGATTAATTTTTAATCCTTTCTTTAAATTACCATAGAGCTTCTTGTTTAGCGCCATTATCGTATAAAATTACCCTCAATTGAAAAAAATCTATTAGTTTCGCTTACGAACCAATTTCGATAAGACAACTATGAGTTTTCGCACTCTCACCAATAAAATTCCAGGTAAATTAAAGGGTTTATTCTTTTTCCTTCGTGTTGATAGAATTATCCCAGTTCATTTACTCCTTTTCACAGGCCACATGGCTGAATTGTCTCGCTGGATAGCAAAAAATAAAAAAGAGGGGAAACATGACTTTTACAGTAGTAAATTTCATTATGATAAACGGGAAGGATTATTTGAGCAAGTCATTCAATCTGAAAACCTTGATACCAATGTGGATTATTTCGAATTTGGCGTTTCCAAAGGCGGATCTTTTCGCTGGTGGATCAATCGTCTAAAAAATGATGGAGCTCGCTTTTATGGCTTTGATACTTTTTCAGGTTTACCTGAAGATTGGGGATTGTTCAAAAAAGGTGACATGGATAACGGCAACGAACCACCTCAAATCGACGACAACAGACATACTTTTTATCAAGGTCTTTTTCAGCAAACGCTTTTACCTTTTTTAAGCGAATACAAATCAGACAACAAGAAAATTATTCATATGGATGCTGATCTATATTCAGCGACTTTGTATGTATTAACTCTAATGACACCCTATTTAAAAAAAGGTGATGTAATTTTCTTCGATGAGTTCAATGTTCCTATGCATGAATACAAAGCTCTTAAAGATTGGAGCAATTCCTTCTATGTAGATTTTAAAATCTTGGGCAGCGTCAATAACTTTTATCAATTGGCAATCGTTATCAATTAAGTCGCTAAGACAAGATAGTTACTGTGAATTACGTTTAAGATAAAAATTGCCTCAGATGATTTTCAGTTTTAAAGAAAACTACGTCCTTGAAAATAATGTGGTTCGATTAACTCCTCTTTTAGAAGAAGATTTTGGAAAACTAGTACCTTTTGCTAATAATGAGCCTGATTTATGGGAATATTCACTCGTTCAAGCGACTAGTGAGGAAGGATTAAAAAACTATCTTAAGTTAGCTATCGAAAGTCGAAAAAATGAGAATGCTTACCCTTTTCTCGTTTTTGA